>PPYE01776039.1_pt1 | contig 177878 bp, 152 predicted proteins | sample 1559881 | NCBI WGS metagenome assembly PPYE01 (sample SAMN08240022, study PRJNA423297) | Human gut metagenome, whole genome shotgun sequencing project. | reverse complement strand
TCGAGAGGGTGTGGGAGAGTAGCACGCCGCCGCTTCAAACGTATCGGGCCTCCCGGTCGAGCCTTTGGCTCCCGGGAGGTCCCTTTTTTCATGCTCTTTTTCCGGGCTTCCCGGCGGGCGTCGCTCCGGGAACCCTTTTTTCGTATCTTTTCCCATGCTTACCGAATCCCGTTGCCTATTGGATTCCATCGGCGGCAATATAGCATCTACAGTGTGCGAAATAAGAAGTATCCGTAGTAAAGGCAGCCGATCGCTCATACCTGTTGCACAACCTTGACACGTATGCCCAACTCTGCAAACCAGCAGTGCGACACGCCGATTTGGCTTTTTGCTGCTCCTGTTGTATTCTAGTCAAGTTGCGTTTCACGGATAGACACCGGGAAGCGTTGCATAATTGGAGAATTCGCCTAGTGGTCTATGGCGCACGCTTGGAAAGCGTGTTGGTGTAACAGCCTCACGAGTTCGAATCTCGTATTCTCCGCCCGGATTGGAACCCCGAAAACCGTTGGAATCATTCGGTTTTTGGGGTTCCTTCTTTTCCACTCCGTTTTCCGGTTCCTTCCAGATTCCCTCCGAATGCTTCTTTCATTGGTCTCGGTTTTTGAATCGTCCCGTATCGCAAGTCTCGCGTGTACGGGCCGGCATCCAGGAAAGTCCCTGATTGTCATGCTGCGGCTTATTGGTGCCAGTCTGTGGTCTCAATAATGGGATTGTTTGCCCTCATATGTCGATATTTGATTGCGATTCGGTGGGGGAGTTGCGTACATCGTCGTTTTACGCGCACTTTTGCGCTGCGCTACGTTACGCTCGAAATCGTGACGTTGAGAGAAAGAAGCACGACGATGGTTGACAAGACGGCTGCCGGCAGCCAGCAGACTGACCAACGCGATGCTGATACTCGTGACTCTCTGGCGGCGCTTGCCCGACGCCGTTCGAATTCATCGCCAATCGTATTGCAGAGTGATGTGCAGGCCGCTCCGCAGGAAAAGCAGGAAAAACAAGAAAAGCAGAGCGAAGCTGGGTCTGCCTTGCAAACGGGCGAGGATGCGAATGATGACGTGAATCGTGCGGAAGAATCGCAAACCGTGAAAGAAAAAGACGCTGTGGATGGTCCTGATAATACGCAGCAGCCGCAAATGGCATCCATAAGCGCCATCACAACGCAGGTTTTGCCACCAAGCTTTATTCCGACCGCAACCGGTCGTATTCGTCCCGTAACGGGCGCTTTTCCCGCAGTTCAGTCCGCTTCGCAGACGGAACAGGCGCAGCGCAGGCGATCCATCCGCTCGTTGGCCGCGGGGTCGTTGCGTAGAACCAACATCGGCAATGCTGAAAAGGCCGGCGATGTGGGGAGCGCGGGTAGTACCGGACGGACGGCGGGGAATGGCGATACGCCGTCGCCGCGAATCGCCAGCAGTGCTCCCCATTATGCGAATTGACCAGTGGACTGATCAGAACGGCCAACGTAACAAATCAGTGGGAATACTGGACATACACGCGGTTCACGCACGGTACGCGCGCTTCGCGCTGCATTGTACGTCGCTGCACTACGTCATTCCAATTGAATCGCAACAATGCGTATAGCAGATGAAAAGCACATACGAAAAACGCGCATGAAAAAAACGGTCCCGATATATTCGAGACCGTTTTTCATGAGTCGATGAAGCAAACGCTGTCCGGCAGCGAGCCGGCTCAGTCTTCGCTGGTTTCGCGCTTATACTGCACGAACGTCTTCATGGCGTAGGCAAGGCCGGCAAGCAGCAGAATGGCTGCGCAGGCAAGGGAAATGCCGATGCCGGTTTGTGCAAGCTGTCCATATTCCGACTTGGTCAGCGCGCCGGTGGACGCGGCGGTTTGATCGCCGGAAGCTGTGACGGATCCAGTTGCAGCACCATTCGCGCCAGTGTCGGCAACCGTGTGCACAGTGCCAGTGGTGCCGTTGACTCCAGTAACGGTCGTACCGGCATTCGTTCCAGCCGTGATGCCATGCGTGCCGGTAGCAACGGATGAGCCGCCCTGCTGACCCGTCTTGGAGTTCGCGTCCTTCAGCGCCGCGATGAACGACTGATGCCACTGGTGGCTGCTCGCCGCAAACGCGTCATGCCTCGTCTTGAGTTCGTCGTGGGTCTCCTTCATATCGGCATGCATCTGGTTGAGGTGGGCCTGCGTGTCCTGCATATCCTGATGCAGAGCGTCGTGACGCTCCTGACCGCGCTTGACCGCGCCGTCAATCGCATTCTTTATATCCTCGCGGTCCTCCTGGTAGTTCTTCCAGGCCTGCTCGCCGTACTGGCGAAGCGCGTCGGCGTCCTCGTGCGCGTTCTGATGCAGCTGCTCGGCGTGCTGCTTGGCGGTATCGATGTCCGACTTGATCTGCTGGTTGGTTTTGCGCACATGCTGTACGGCATCGCACGTTTTGTCGGTGCACACGGCCATATCCTGGTCGATCTGCCCGCTGATGGTGGTGCTGCCGGCCAATCCGTCCGTAGACGGTGCGACTTCACTGGCCGAAGCCGCGGAAGGCAAGGCGGCCATGCCGATGGTTAATATTCCCGCCGCTGCAGCTGCTGCAATACGATTCCTCATGGTGGTTCCTCTCCTGCGCACGTTTGCATTCGATCTGTGATTGTGCGCTCGCGTTCGTTCCGTATGCCATAGTAGGAGGGGAATGTGCCTAAATAAACCGGTGGAAAAATGACATTTGTCTAGTTTCTGCGATGCTGCAGCAGTCTTCATAGTTTAAGCAGGAAACCAGAAACCAAACCAGAAGCCGGAACAGCCTGCTCAAAACATGACCAAGCAGGCCAAGCAACGGCTCAGACCGCCCGTACTTATCCCGCCCGTATTGGTTTATCTAGCGGCGGCCCCCAACAAAGATCATTCGACAATAGTGATGAATGGGCTAGCCGGCAGATTAAAGCCGTTGTACAGCATGCTCGCGTACTTCGGGTTGCCACTGAACAGGTAACGTACCTGGCTCATGGCGTTGAGATCGTTCAGTATTGAACCATCGGCTGCGGTGAGCAACACCTGATTGCCCCTGATAGTGGCATTGACCGCCTGCCATTGACCGGAATAATTGGCGACCTCAAACCCCTGCAATGCCGTAGTGGTGGGAGCGGCGATATTGCTGATACCGCTTAACGGGGTCGCTTTCGGAGCGCTCTTATAGTTTGGTGCGATTGCGCTCGCGGTTTTCGAATAGTTCGGCTGCATGGCTTTCAGCCCGCTTGCGGTGCCGTTCCGGAAAGACAAAGCGATTGCGCCGTTCGCAGTGTGCCGGGCATGTTCGATAAGCGGTCCGTTGGGTACGGTGGTGCCGTCTTCCATGGCGAGATATTGCGCGGCCATGCGTGCCCCGAGAATATCCTTGCCGAGCGGATGGATTAGCGCGGATGTGCCCTTATCTGTGTCAAGGGAAACCGTCATCGCCACGTTCGACGAATCGTGCAGGTTGGTGTTGCCAAGCGTGGTCCGTTGCGCTTCTCGCACGTTTTGCGTGTACTGGTAGTTTGGCCAGCGCGCGAGCTGTACGTACAGGAACGGCAGGTCCTTGCGTCCGAACACGTTACGGTACTGGTTGATCAGCGCGGTCATCTGCGACTCATACTCCGTGGCGGTCGCAAAATTCATCGCATCGTCGCATCCTTGGTACCAGAGCACACCTGCCACATGAAAATCTTTCAACGGTGCAATATGGTTCGCGTAGATATCTCCGCCGCGCACATGTCTGCGTATAGGCGTGCCGCCCCACGCGGTCTGGATGATGCCGACCGGCACGTTAGGATGCTTCGCGCGCAGCTGAAGTGCGAACTGCTGTGTCAAGTAGCTCAAATGCAGTGAGTTCGTGGAATCCGCATTCAGCCACGCGCCAGCGTTCAGATTGACGTTGGCCAGCGGAAAATCAGTGTTCTTCACATCATGATCTGCGATAACGAATTTCACGTTCTTATCGACGAGTGGTTTCGGTAGGTCTGTTTTCTTAACTAGACCCTTCCCAAAGTTGTAGGCATTGTTATTCCCCTCATAGTACTGCGCATAGTTGAGTTCCATGTTCGATTGACCGGCCGCCACGAACACGTCGCCCACATACACTTTCGCCAGTTCCGTTACGATTTTGCTGTCATACCTCACCTGTAACGAATACGGCTTGAGGCTTGCTTTCTGTGCGTTCAACGTGCAAGTAAACGAACCATTTTTGGCGATTTTCGCAGTGGCGCTCGCAGTCATCTTGCCTTGGGTAAGGGTCGCGGACAGTTTCGATGCATCGATCTGTTCGCTGGCGTGTGCGGATTTGACGGTTCCTTTGACCACTAACGGCTGGTTGCGCTGGAAGACCATATTTTCCATGTAGTAGGAGGGCAAAGTCACGGAAACCTGCGAATTTGAGGACTGTGCGGTTTCTTCGTTTTGGTGCAATGCTGAACCGTTGCCCCATTTGGGGCCGCACCCGACGATGATGGCAACGACTATTCCTACGGTTACGATAACGGCAAGTGCCGTTCTTGCCAATCGTTTCGTATTCAATTCTGATTTGCCTCGTTCTTTGTCAACGCCCGCTCGAAGGTTCTGGCCTGTTTGTCATATGCGGCTCGTTCGGTGTTGGCTTTGCTGGTGGTCCCGGACGGGTCGGCTTTGCAGTCAAGCGCCTTCGGCGATTTGACTTCTTCCTGATACAAGGTGCTGAGCTTTTCCAGATCATATGAGGAATCCATGCTGGAAAATGCGTCGACAATCTTTCCCTTGAGCTGGAAATCCTTGGAATATGAAGCGTTCATGGCGGCAACCGCGTCTCTGCAATCGTTGATGGCATTCAGTTCGCGCATTTTCTGCGATGTTCTCACGCCCATGACGCCGAAGACCACAATGCATACCGCAACGACGATAACGGCTACGATGATGGAACGGCGAATCAAGTTCTTGACATGGTTATGTACCCAAGTGTCGCCATCTTGCACGCCTTGCAATATGGCCATTTGGAACGGATCTTCGGGAGCCGTTCGGTAGGAAGTCCCCGGTGCTTTTGTTCTAAGCTTTTCGTCACGATTGGTGGCATTGACGGAATTGTTGGATTTGCTGGTCCCGACGGTCGCGGTACTGCTGAAAGTCCGGGGCTTGCGGACATTACTTGCTTGACTGTCAGCTTTATTTGGCTGCCTTTCGTGCCGTGCCATGCTTCCCTCCAGGAGTCCGTGATACCGTTCTGATGTTGTCTATTGGAGGTGGTCCGACAAGGTCCTCTGTTCCCAAATGACAATACATAAGGTATGTTACCCGTTCCACTTCCGAATGCCAGCACTTCATGTTGTGGCATATTCGGTAAATGTGAAGTTTGGTTTGGAATCCATCTGCTTTATTTTGAGTGGGGGCATCTCAGAATACACTTAAGTTTTGCGTGTGCAATTGCGTCAACGAGTGAAAATGCGTTTTGTGAGAGAGGCTGACGATGATATCGCCGAAAAGCTTGATGAAGATTGCGACCACCGCTTCCGTGGTTGCAATGACGGTTTCCGTTGCCGTGGTGCCGGCTTACGCCATGCAGGATATTGCGATTGAGGATACGCCAAGTTCTTTTGCCGCAACTGTGGATGATGTGCAGAATTCGTCAAACAGCATGCCGGACAATCCGAACGCGACGCTGCCGGAAACGGTAAGCGAAAACATTTCGGACGATTCCACTGTGGTTTCGGAGAACCTTGCGGTTACGCCGGAAGGTGATGTGCAGAACATTGAGACCGGCGAAACCGTGACGGACGCTCAGCTGGTCGGCACGCAATCGCAGCAACCTGATCCACTGGCCAAAACGAATGGCGAATCATTCATTCCGGTGAGTGCCTCGAATGTGAAAGATGCTGTGGAACAATCTGTGAAACAATCCGTGGAGCAATCGTCCTCAAAAAACGGAGCCACCGTGAAGCTTGCCAAATTCGATGGCAACGATTACGGCGCGCATTGGGGAACCTACAACAATACGAAAGCCTTCTTCGACTATAGAAACAACCTGTTCGCCCAGCAGGCCAAAGGCGTGATCGACGTCTCTTCATGGCAGGGGGATATCGATTGGGCTAAGGCGAAAGCCGGCGGCGTGGAAGGCGCGATCATCCGTCTTGGCTTTGGATGGGGCAATGACGCCGATGCCAAAGCGCAACGCAACATTAATGAATGCAAGCGGCTGGGTATTCCGTTCGGCATCTACTGGTACTCGTATGCGGAGGATGCGAGCGGTTCCAGGCAGGAGGGCAACGATGTGGTGTCCAAGCTCCGCCAGTTTGGCGTGAGACCGAACGACTTGAAATACCCCGTGTACTACGACCTTGAGAGTTGGACGTGGACCGGGCACACGCCGCCGAACGATCCGAACGTGTATAACGGCATCGTCAATGCTTGGTATGGCGCGTTGCAGTCCGGCGGTTACCAGAATCTCGGCGTGTACTCCTACACGAGCTACTTGCAGGGGCCGTTGAACAATGCGAACATTTATGCGAAGACACGCTGGGTGGCGCAATATGGTCCGCAGATGGAATTCACGGCGTTCGGGACCAACGATCGTGGCTGGCAGTACACCGAAAGCGGTCATATCAACGGTATCAGTGGCTCCGTGGATATGAGTGCCTTTGGCAATAAGACTTCTGTGCAGAATGGAGGGAATGACGATTCTCAGCCTTCCCTTGATGTGCACAAGATGAGTGCTGTGAGCATTCCTAATGGGAATTATTACATCAATGTACGTTCCAAAGTGGCTTCTAGTGTTGATATCCCTGGAGCCAGTGGAGCGGATTCCACAGCTATTCAGCTGTACTCCGGCAATGGGTCCAAAGCTCAGCAGTTTACTTTCACTAAACAGTCTGATGGCAGCTATGTGATTGTTAATGTGAATTCCGGTAAGGCCTTGGACGTTCGTAATGGCGCTGCGGGTAATAATGCGGTGGTGCAGCAGTATTCGGCGAATGGTACGAACGCCCAGCGTTGGTTCATCCGTGATTCGGGAGCCGGTTATTACTTGCAATCCGCATTAGGCAATTGGGTTCTGGATCTAAGTGGTGGCAGCACGGCCAACGGTACCGCGATTCATCTGTATACGCCTAACGGAACGGTCGCGCAACTCTTCACTCTTTCCTCTAGCGAAGTCAATATTCCGACAGATGCGCCAGCAACGATTCGATCAACGAAAAACACTGGATTGGTATTCGACGTTCCTGGTGCATCAACTGCCAATAGCACGCAAATCCAGTTGTATACAAGCAACGGTTCCAACGCGCAAAAGTATCGTTTTACATCGGTAGGAAATGCGACCTACCGCATTACCAATGTGAATTCCGGTAAAGCATTGGATGTGTATGGAGGCTCGACGGCCAATGGTGCAGCGTTTCAACAATATGACAGCAACGGTACCAGCGCCCAACAATGGACCGTACGTAACTACGGTAGCGGCAAGGTGACATTAATATCAGTGAACGCGAACAAAGCCGTGGATATTCCTGGCGGCAACGCCACGCAGCAGACCAAACTGCAGATGTACACGCCTAATGGAACGGCAGCCCAGCAGTGGACAATAAGCAAGGTATCTACTCCAAGAGAACGTATGGATGCCACAGCTGATTTACATAGGAAGGATCTTCCTGACGGCACCTATGCGTTCGGATCAAAGCTGAAGACTTCCATGAAAGTCGATGTTGCCGGTGCTTCCAAGAGCGATAGCGCCAATGTGCGATTGTGGGGCGGTAATGGTACAAACGCACAGAAATGGAAAGTAACGCATGACGGCAATGGCTATGTGACGTTGATTAGCGTGAATTCCGGCAAAGTATTAGACGTTTACGGTGCAAGCACTGCAAATGGAGCCAATGTTCAGCAGTATGTATCAAACAACACGTATGCCCAAAAGTGGATCGCCATCAAGAACTCAGACGGATCGTATACCTTCCAGTCCGCGCTCGCGGAGAACAAGGTTCTGGATGTTTCGGGTGCTTCTACTGCCAATGGCGCTAACGTACAGTTGTATAGTGCGAATGGCACGAACGCTCAAAAGTGGGTGAAGTAGTCAAGCAGTAGATATTTCAAATGTGGCCTGAGAACAAAACTGCTTGTTCTCAGGCCACATTTGAAAGTTGCGTTATTTTTTGCGTCTCATCATGGCAAATTGGTTGGCGTCGATGATGAACGCCTTACGATCGTTCTTGGCCATGACGTCGAGGATTATTCCCGCTATGAACAGCAGGATTCCCGCGATAACGAGCATAACTGCTCCGATGAGTGTGGGGAAGCGCGCCACCATGCCGGTATGCCAGAAGTCTACTGTTACGCTACCGCACAGTATGATGCCGATGATGCCGATAATGGCTCCGAGCCCTCCAAAGAACGGCAGCGGCTTGTATTCGCGGATCATGCGGAAGATGGTGCTCATCACCTTGATGCCGTCACCCACGGTGTCAAGTTTGCTGACGGAGCCTTCCGGGCGGTCACGGTATTGAATCGGCATCTCGAACAGGCGTAGATTGTTGTTCAACGAATGGATGGTCATTTCGGTCTCAACTTCGAAGCCACGCGAAAGCACTGGGTAAGTCTTGACGAATGTGAACGAAAACGCTCGGTAACCGGTCATGATGTCGGTGACGTCCGCATGGAACAGGCCGTTGATGGAACCGCGTACCAAGCGGTTGCCAAAGTTGTGGAATGGTCTCTTGTTCTCTTGGAAATATGTGGAGCTCAGGCGGTCACCGATTACCATGTCATAGCCTTCAAGCACTTTATCAACCATGGCTGGCGCCGCATCAGCAGGGTAAGTATCATCGCCGTCTGCCATGACATATACGTCGGCGTCAATGTCTTCGAACATGGCGCGAATCACGTTGCCTTTGCCTTGGCGCGGTTCCTTTCGTACAATCGCACCTTCGGCCATAGCGATTTCGGCAGTGCGATCAGTGGAGTTGTTGTCATACACATAGATGTCGGCATGCGGCAGTGCTGCTTTGAAGTCGCGTACCACCTTGCCGATGGTGACTTCCTCGTTATAGCAAGGAAGCAGCACCGCAACGGAAACGTTTGAATTCTCAGGCATACGTTCTACTATAGCTTTTGTACTGGCCGTTTTTCGATTTTGCACGAGTTCATCATGCTACAGGTTTCTGCGTGGGATACAGCACGAGGAATGGGATTGTGCGGATGTTTTATAAATATAATTGCTAGGGAAACGATATAAGCGAATGAAAAAACGCGTGGTTGGGTATGACATTATCAAATCGATGGCGATGTTCTTTGTAGTGATGCTCCACTACTCATTTTACACGAGATTCTATTCCAGCGGGCTTGCTGGAACGGCGGTCACCGTATTGTGCGTGGTGTGCGTGCCATTGTTCTTCGCTGTGAACGGCGCGCTGCTTCTTCCTCGGAAGATGGATGAGGCGAAGCATTATCGGAAGACGCTGAACATCGTCATTGTGGTCACCATCTGGAGGCTGCTTGCCGCGGCGTTCTTCGTTTTCGTGGACGGTTCCCATCCGGTGACGTTGAAGGATCTTGTGCTGTTCCTGCTTGGCGGTGGCTTTGGAGATTATCCGACCGGTTATTTTTGGTTCATGAACGCCTTGATCGCAGTGTACCTTGTTTTGCCTGTGATGAAAATGGCGTTCGATTCGGAACGAAAGCTTGCATTCAACGCGCTGCTGGCTGTTTTGGCTGGTTTTACTGTGGGCAAGGATTCCCTGAAACTTGTTCTGCAGATTCTGGGAACCGCAACGAACCATGATTTCGCCTCGATTCTGAATGCACTTGATGAATTCTACATTTTCGGCTCGTACGGATACGTTTTTGTTGTATTTCCTGATTGGAGGGATGATTGGGCGCTATCTAAAGCAGAAGCAGACCGGGGAACTCGATGCCGACGTCCATCATCCCCTGTTCGATATCTCTTGGGGTGAAGCCAGCGCTGGCATCGTTGTCTGCTATGCGTTGACGTTACTGATCCAGCGATACCAGCATGCCACCCACGGCACTAATTTGACTGTGGAGAACGGCTATTGGCTGCTACCGTCATTCGTTGCAACGATACTGATTCTGTTGGTATTGGGGCGGGTGAATATCCAAGGCATTTGGGCCAAAGTATTCCAGGTGATCGGCATGAACACGTTCGGCGTGTACATGCTGCATTTGGTCGGATTGGTGCTGTTGAGCAGATTACAGGCTCTACCATGGCTCCAGTTCATGGGAAACTTGAATTCCGTTGCAGTGACTTTGCTGAATGTGGTGTTGTGCGGTTGCGTGTTCGCCATATGTCTTGCAGTATCCGTGCTGTTCCGAAAGATCCCGTATATTAATCGTTTGTTCGCGTTGTAAGCATTATGAATTAGTCGAACCGATAAAGAAGAAATGAAAATGAACGGATTGAATATGCTAAAGAAAATTGAACCACGAATTGTGGTTCCGCTGGTTCTTGGCATGATGTTCGCTTTGGGAGATGAGGCTTCCAATCCTGAAGGTCATATCATGCAAATTAAAAGCGCGTTATGCGTGAAGGTGCTGCTTTTCTGTGTGCTTTTCTGTGTATTATTTCGCTTCGCTGATTGGCTGATTGCCGAAGTGCAGGGAGCGAAGAGGGAAGACCAAGTAGAGCATTATGGCTTTTTCGAATATGGGTATGCGATAAAACCGTGGTTGAAAAACGCGGCGGTGATTGCCGTGTGCTGGCTTCCGTATGAATTTTGGTTGTTCCCTGGCGTGTATTGGTCGGATACCTCCAAACAGTTGCTCATTCATTATGGTGTGGAACGATTCACGGACCATCATCCTTTTGCTTTAACGTATTTGTTTGGTTGGTTCGCTGATTTTGGACAATGGGCTTTCCATAATTCCATTTATGGTTTGTATCTGCTGATTGTCGTGCAACTTATTGCAGCGCCGCTGCTTTTCTCTTGGATGCTTTTGTACACGAGGAAGATGGGCGTTCCGCAATGGTTGTGTCATGTGGAATTGGCATTTTTGGCATTGTTCCCGCTTTTTCCGGTGATGTTTTCTTCGTTAGCGAAGGATACGATTTCCGTTCTGTTTTTCATCCCTTTCTGCATATTGTTCGTTGACGGTATTCGCACCAAAGGTTCATCACTGTCTAAACCAGGAATCATTATTACATTATTGCTGTGTGGCTTACTGACGTGCCTGACGAAGAAAGCGGGCGTGTATGTGGTGGTGCCCTCATTGCTGCTGATGTTTCTGATTGTCGGATTGTCGAAAAAAGCGAAAGCTACCGCGTTTGCCATCGGCGCAGTAATTGCTATTGTCATGATGGTCATCATTCCGAAAGCCGTTATGCCGGCGCTTGGCGTTGCCCCTAGTGGTAAGCAGGAAAGCATCCCGTTTGCCATTCAGCAGGTTGCCCATGACGTCAAATACAACAGTGAGGACATGACTCAGCAGGAGAAGAAACTGATTTCTGACTTCCTGACCATTGACTATAAAAAGATTCCCAAAGCTTACGACCCGCAGATCGCAGATCCGGTAAAAGGGACCAGTTTGAAAGACCCTGATCTGTTCAGCGATTTTATGAAGCTGTGGCTCAAGAAGACAGTGGAGCACCCGATCGGTCATTTGGAATCGTGGATGGGATTGGTTCGCGGCTGGTTCAGCTTTTCTAACAACGATGGTTCTCCAAGCGATATGGTGGTTTGCACTGAATCTGCATGGTATTACGATCCGATTTTAGAATATGTTCCGCAGTGGCCGTTGAAGGCAAGCAGAAGTGATACTGCACGTTCTGTATATGACATGGAACAGAGCGTGCCCGTATTGAATGCACTGTTTTCAAGGGCATTGTGGTCATCCATCCTGCCCTGCTTCATGCTGTACTTGGCTTTGCGTCCCGGCAAAGGCAAATGGAGTCGCGTGGCTTCGATGCTTCCGGTGGATATGTCGTTTGTGTATCTGTTGCTGGTACCAGTGTCCGGCATGGGTGGAGAGCCAACCCGATATGTGTTGCAACTGATTTGCATCGCGCCATTGTTCTTAGCGTTCATGAGTGAATCGATTGGTAAAACGAAAGAACCTCTGATTAAAACGATGGCATAAATAATACAGAAATGGGTGTCGTAAAATACAACACCCATTTCTGTCAGTGACGACCGCGAACTGCTCGGCCGATCGCCTTCACCGCATCACGGCGACGGGAACCGATTGGCATTAGCGGATCGACAATCTTGCGAATCGGGTTGTCCTCCCCGACTGCGCGCTCGTGCTTCGGACGGAGCACGCCGGCTGGAATCTCTGATTCGTTTGCCTTTACTACACGTTTAAGCAGACGCTCATAGAACGGGGTCTCGCGTGCGTACTTCCAGTACATGGAAGCGAAATCGCAATCCGGGTCGGTCCATGGCTTCTGGAAGCCGGCATAGTGGACAATCTGTGGATCGTTGCGCGACTTCATATACGCGTCGTAAATGTCGTTCGGCGCCTGCACGAAGAGGTTGCCGACACGACCGCCGCAGTCATGCACCACGTTCCATTCCCACGGCAGGTACAGCACATTGCCTTCGCAGTGCGCGTTGAGCACGTCCTGGTCGTTGTAGATGAAATCGGGATTCGAGGCGTAGGTAAGCCATTGTTTGATGGTGTAATGCTCACGCATCGCCTTGGTGTTGAGCACCAGCACTCCAGCCTGGAAGTAATCGTATGGATTCTTCATCTTCAGTACGGTTTGCGCGTAGCCCATGCGTTTGCCGTGCTTCACATTGAGATTGGCAAGGAAGTCGATGTCTCGAATCGCACCGAGCATCTTGCCCTGCAAGTCGATGTTGTAAAGCTTCGCGATATCGCCGTTGATGATGATGTCGGAATCGAGATACAGCACCTTGTCGTAGAACGGCAGAACTTTCTGAATCAGGAAGCGGTAGTATGTCTCCACGCTGATATGGGCGTTGTTGGTGGAAAGGTCGTAACCGGCAAGTTCGCGGTCCACGTTGGTGAACCTCAGATTCATATTCGGGAACTGCTTGAAGAAGCCGCGCAGACGTTCCTGCTTGTCCCAGGCGATATTGCGCTGTAGCACCGTCACATCATAGAAGTAGTGCGGATCGGCGTTCTTCATGGCCGAATACACGGTGGTGGTCAATTGAGGAACATAATTGTCATCCGCTGCGAACACCACCGGAACGATTGGCTTGTCGGTAATGTCAAGCGGCTTGAGCTGCTCCGCTGGCTCCGGATTGGTGAAGTGGACGCACTGTAGTTCCTTGAACTTCCAGTTGGAACCGATACGCTTGTGATGCAGCAGGTAGATGTTGAGCAGACGTTCGGACAGATGGCCTGGCGTACGCAGGGCTTCCTTGCTGTACGTGCTGTAGTCGGTGTTTTTGTCGAACTCTTCGAGAATGGGGAACATCCATTCGCAATAGTCGAAGAAGATCTCCCTCTTCATAATGAACATGTTGCAGAAGCAGGCCTTGTTGCCGTTGAAGAACGCCTGTGCATCCTGCTTGTAGTCGGGGTACATGCTGCACAGGATCTGGTAGCAACGCTTCAGATCATCGTCATGCAGCAGGGGAGCGGCTTCCCACAGCGCGCGTGGAGTGCCGTGCTTATCGATGATTTTTTTGAGATTGCCGAATGGCGTGGTGATGACGTCATACTGCTTCACCACGTTGGCGATGCTCTCGTCATCCAGTCTATACTTCTTTGCCGCATCGGCATCGATGTAGTCATCAATGACTTCGCCGAATGCGTTTTCCTCGTGCGGGGTCTCAGAGAAGTCAAAGTAACGACGGTAATGGCAGAATCCATAGTAGTCTGCGTCAATGTTCTTCCATGCCCAATACTGCGTGGTTAATTCGCAATAGCGTGGATTGCGGTTGGAGATGTTTTCGCCTTCATCATCGCTCCAGCAGTAGGGGAAACGCGTGGGACTTTTTGCTGATCCAACATGGACTGGTTGAAGAATGTCACTTGGGAAAGTGGAAGTCCTCTTATGCGTGGAGACAAAAATTTTAATGCGTTGTTCTTCTTGTTGCTTATGCAAAGTCTGTGTTCCCTTGAATTCTTGAATATGCCGAAGTGCGGCATCTCTCATCTGAGTGTAAGAAACCGGTAATGTATCGATTCCGCTGGTTAGTTCTTCTGCCAAATCGGCCCAAGCTAAGAAAGATGATGTCTTCGGATTGAGATATTCGAGTGAAGCATACGCGTCATCTCGTGCAAATCTCATTAACGCGGTTGCTGCTTCTGTCTTTCCGATAATTGAAGCAATGGATTTCGCAGCTTCAACTTTTTCATTTTCGGATACGCGATCTTTCCATTCATTCATCAATGTGAACGTAAGTCGCTCTTTTAATCGAACTGCCGATTCCTTCACGAGCATTGAATCTGTGGAACTCGCAAAATGCTCAGCTTCCATCCAACAGGATTTCATTTGTTTTGCCGAGATAAGAAATTGATTAAGGGGAAGCGCACTATTCGTAGTTACACCACGCCCAATATTGTATATATATCCATGAATGCTGGTATCGGTTAATTCCAGATCCGACATGCTTGCGAGTACAAGAAATTCGTAGCTATCTTCAGCACGCTCGAGACGTGAATCTGTCATGACATTAAAAGCCTTGCGACAAATATCGCCTTGGAAAGCTTTATGGGTCACATGCCAGTCTCTTCCATATTCATTTGCTGAAATAAAAACGTCTGAAAGTAGTTGCTCTTGATCCGAAACGGGAGAATCTACATTTGCCCAAGCTTCGAAATCACGGGCGGCCCGGCTGCTCATACCTTTTTGTTCTCTGCAAATTAAGCCAAAACGCAGAATGTCAGGTAATTCTTTTTGAATTGTCGAATGAATTTTGTTAAGAGTTCCCTTTGCAAAGGCGTCATCTGAGTCCAAGAAAAGAACATATTTGCCGGCGCTCAGGGCTGTTCCGCTTTTTCTTGCAAGATGGAGGCCCTCGTTTTTCTCTTTGTTGAGAAGACGAATTCTATTATCTTGAGTAGCAAAGCGGGAAGCAACGTCATAGGAATTGTCGGTGCTCGCATCGTTGACTACGATAGCTTCCCATTGAGTGTAATCTTGGGTAATCAGGCTGTTCAGACATTCTGGCAGATATTTTGCACAGTTGTAGCAAGGAATGATAACGCTAAAGAAAGGATTATTACTAGACATCTGTTATTTATTCCTTCGGGTAGAGGAGAAAAAGGTTTTAATTCGTGAGAAGAGATGGGCGAGATTCCGAGAAGAAGGGTCTGGCGCCTGCTCTGGCTTGGGAAGCCGTGTTCGCAAGTCAGAGAAGTGTCTGAGTGCTTGGTTTCGGTATTCTTCGTATTGGGGAGTCAAATCGTCCCCTGCAATTGTTTCTGCTATTTCTTTCCAATGGACATAGCGAGCGTTCTTATTAAAAGAATCCCCCGCAACCCAACGGGAGTACGCGTCGTCGCGTGTAAGACGCATTAATTCTGTGGCGATTTCTATCCGGGTAAAATCTTTTTGCATCTCAGCAAGGACGGATAGCTTGTCTTTATCGGATAATCTCACGTACCAATCGCCGAACAGCATTTCCAATAATCTTCGGCGAAGCTCTGCAATGCACGGGGACAAATCAAAATTAGAAAAAGTACTTGCATACTCAGAAGCTGTACGTATCAGAGTCCCATAATTTGAAGAGAGCGAAACGAACTTTTGATCTGACATCGGTTCAAAAGTAGTGATGCCCCGCCCTAAGTAATAACGGTATCCAATGATTTCATCATGGAAGACTTCTGTATCCGCAAGACTCGCGATGACAAGCCATTCATAGCTATCTTGGCCTCTGCCAAGGCGGGAGTCGGACATACAGCTAAAGGCATTCTTCAAAAGTTTGGTACGATACAAACGTTGCAAGATACGCCAGTCTTGACGATTCTTTTCGGAATCAGTGAAAGAGGAGAAAGCGATTTCCTGACCATGTAATGTGGGCAAATTCCGATTGCTAAGTTGGAGAATGCCGGAACATACCGTTTCAGGCATGTTTTCTCCAAAAAGCTCAGTCCCAAAATGAAGCACATCAAATGTTTGTTGCGAAGTGAGTGCTGCTAGAGACGACAGTGCATTATCTGCGAGTTCATCATCTGCATCTAGAAAAAGGGCGTATTCCCCTTGTGCGCGTTTTACGCCACTTTTCCGCGCGAGATGGGTCCCTTCGTTCTGAGTTTTATTGATAATTTGAATTCTGCCATCTTTGTCGGACAGCTGTTTAGCAATGTGAAATGCGTCATCGGGACTTGCATCAATGACAATGATTGCTTCCCAAGCTTCAAAGGATTGTTTTTGAAGCGACTGAATGCACTTTTGAAGATAGCTACCATTGTTGTAGGAAGGGATGATGATTGAGAAAAAAGGGGCCGAAGAGTCCTTTGACAATCGATCGTTCATCTTTTTCTTCTCCGTACTGTGCTTAACGGGCAGGAAGAGGGAGTATTCCACTGTTGTGCTGAGTGACCAAGAATAGGTCGCTCAGCACAACAATGAAGAACTAGTCAACTAATCCTTTGCATTTAATCGAAAGGATGTCATTGTTGAGTAGCGCATAATCTCCGTTTCGTGAATCGCGAATAGCGAAGACGCAGGCGTCTTCTCCGTTCGCGAAAGCGATAGCCTTGGGTTTTTTGGGATTATCAGGATCATCAACGCGCAATGATGCCACAATCTGAAAATCGCCATTGTTGAAAATACTGACAGGCAAAGCAAAACGTATTTTGTGGTGTCCTGGCCTGTGGAACTTATATGAACTAGGGCCTGGATCAAAAGTCAGTCCCCCTCGTTTCATATCAATCAAGGTCATAGTGAAGTAGAAATCAACGTCCTGATCGAAGAAATATTCGATATCGAATTCAAAAACATCATCTTTGCCGCAAACGGGCTTAGAAGCTGTGAGAACCTTGAGCCATGGCTTATTGCTTTCTTCTACGACTTCTTTAGTATCTTGAGAATCTGTCTGTTTGAGATTCTCAAGCGTGTAGCGATCCGCGACATCGTTCTTGTCGCCAGATGCGATGATCTCGCCATCCTTGATGAGAATGGCCTTGTTGCAGTATTTCTTCACCGCGTCCATGGAATGAGTGACAAGGATGACGGTCTTGGTCGGATCTTTCTTGATTTCGGCGAAGAAATTGTCGCACTTGCGCTGGAACGCCTCGTCGCCGACGGCGAGCACCTCGTCGAGCACCAGAATATCGCCTTGTGCTTTGATGGCCACGGAGAAGGCGAGACGCACCTGCATGCCGGAGGAATAGTTCTTGAGCTTCTGGTCCATGAAGTCCTCAAGCTCGGCGAACTCCACGATGTCGTCATACATCGCGTCGATTTCCTCGTGCGTGAATCCCAACAATGCGCCGTTCAGATACACGTTCTCACGTCCGGTCAACTCCGGATTGAATCCGACGCCCAGCTCGATGAACGGCACCAGCTTGCCCTTCACCATCACAGAACCCTGTTCCGGCACGTAAATCTGCGAAATGATCTTCAGCAACGTGGATTTGCCGGAACCGTTACGGCCGACGATACCGAAGAAATCGCCCTGATGCACTTCGAAATTGATGTCGCGCAGCACATGCTGCTCGGTGTAGCCCTTGATGCCCTTCGTCCAGTTCAGGAAAGCCATCTTCAGGCCGGTGGCCTGTTCGGTGGGCAGACGGAAGGACTTGGCCACATGGTCGACCTTGAGTACGACCGGACGCTCATCAACAGTGTTGTTGTCAGTCATCGAAACCTCGCTCATGGCTTTAGAGCACCTCCGCGAACTTGGCGCTGTACTTGCGGAACACATGGATGCCCAGCCACAGAATCACAGCGGACAGCACATACGGCAGCAGACACAGCAGCTTGTTATCCACCATGGTCCACACGGTCGGCACGTATTCCGGAGACAGCAGGTTATGGCGGATATCCATGATGGTCTGCGTGGTCGGGTTAAGCATCAGAATGTCGGCAGCCCAGGAGAACTCCTTGTTCTGCGCCACCATGGAAATCGGGTAGATGATAGGCGTGGCATAGAACATGGCCTGCAGCACCACTTCCCAGATATGGGCCACATCACGGAAATACACATACAGCGAGCCAAGAAGCAGAGCAACGCCAAGACCAAGGCAATACAGCTGGATAATGCTGAGCGGAACCAGTAGGATGCGCCAGGTGTAGTGTGCGTGGGCGAAGAAACCGAAGAGGATGACCACCACAAGGTTGATGCCCAGGGAAATCATGGAACCCATCGTGGTGGACGCCACAATGATGTAATTCGGGAAATGAATCTTGCGTAGCAGATCGCCACGATCGACGATGGCGCGCATTCCCATGCTGGTCGATTCGGAGAAGAAACTCCACAGGCAGGTGCCGCACAGCAATGAAATCGGGAAAGTCGGAGTGCCATCCGAGAACTTCAGGAACTTCACGAACACCACGTACATCACGGCGAACAGCATCAGCGGTTTCAGCACGGACCACACCATGCCCAGGAATGAACCCTGATATCGCAGCTGGAAGTCGGTTTTCACCAGTTCCTTGAAAACCACCATCGCATAGTGGTACCTCTTCTTGAGGCTTTCGAAAAAGTCTTTCACAAACGTCCTATCCTACTCGTGCGAAGTATTTGGGTGCAAAAGCTCGTAGAGCGTCCCTCTTCGGCAGTACTCTCATATATTCTATTGAGGAAAGGACGTTTGTCTTAGTAAGGCGGAATATCTCACATGGTTCTCACAGCGGAACAGCACCATCCGAATATCAAAATCTTCGTGTCGGCGCATAAGCAAGCCACTTTCCCCGAGGGGAACAGTATTGTTCCGGTGCAGGTGGGCGCGGCGAACGCCGTGACCCGCTTTACGGACACCTTGCATGACGACGAAGGTGTGAACATTTCTGCGGAAAACCCGCGGTATTGTGAGCTAACCGCGCAATACTGGGCCTGGAAAAACGAGGATGCTGACTATTACGGCTTCTGCCACTACCGCAGGTACTTCGATTTCACCGATACTCCGCACAAAGAGAACGATTACGGAGAGATTATCGATTCGTATATCGATAATCACGCGCTCGCCGAATACGGTATCAACGATGATGCGATCGCTCGTGCCGTGGACGGTTGGGACGTCATCACCACGCCGTTGAATGACGTTCGCCGCATCGGCGGATTCTCGAATCTCAAACAGCATTGGGATGCCGACGAGCACCTGCGTTTGAAGGACCTGCGCCACATGTATGACATTCTGTGCGCGCGCCATCCCGACTACAAGGTGGACGCCGATGCCGTGCTCAATGGGAGAACCGCGGCATTCTGCAACATGTTCATCATGAGGAAGGACATCTTCTTCGAATACAACGAGTGGTTGTTCCCGCTGCTCGATGAGTTTGCCAAAGCTACTGATTTCAGCAGAATGGACGTGCAGACCACACGTACGGTGGGGCATCTTTCGGAACGGCTGCTCAACATCTTCATTGCGCACAAGCAGCGTACCGGTGCGCATTGGAAGATCAAGCGACTGCAGTGCGTGCATTTCCTGCATCCGGAACCGGCCACCGTTCTCAAGCCGCTTGATGCCGGATACAAGAACGTGGTGCCGGTGGTGTTCGCCGCAGACAACAACTATGTGCCGATGCTCACCACCACCATCTATTCGATGCTGAAGAACGCTTCCAAAGATCGTTCATATGATGTGATCGTATTGGAACGGAATATCTCCGACGAGAACAAGCAAAACATACGTCAGTTTTTCGAACGGTTCCCAAATGCCGTGATCCGCTTCTTCGATGTGAGCCGTTACTTGGCTGGCTTCAATCTCACCACCAGCAATGCGCATATCAGCATCGAAACGTATTACCGTTTCATCATCCAGGAGGCGTTGCCGTTCTATTCGAAGCTGCTGTATCTGGATTGTGATTTGGTGGTCAATGGCGATGTCGCCGAACTGTTCGATATCGAACTTGGAGACAATGCGATTGCCGCCGTGCCTGATATCGACTTCATCGGCAATCTCAATATGAAAAACGGCGAACGGGCCGGATACGTGCGCAAGCAATTGCATATGCGCGATGCGTACGGCTACTTCCAGGCCGGCGTGCTGGTGATGAACCTCGACCGTATGCGCAAGATCCATACCGTCCACGAATGGCTGGAAATCGCCTCCAAACCCGGATACATCTACAACGACCAGGATATTTTGAACGTGGAATGCGAAGGCCTGGTCACGTACCTGGATTATTCGTGGAATGTGATGCACAACTGTGCCGGTCGTGTCAATGGCGTATTCGATTTCGCGCCAGCCAATGTGTACAAGGCATACATGACGTCGCGTAAGGCTCCGAAAATCGTGCATTACGCCGGTTTCGACAAGCCATGGAAGAATCCATGGTGCGATTTCGCCCCGTTGTATTGGAATTATGCGCAGGAAACGCCTTTCGTGGCGCAGATGATCGCAGCAATGAGTGGTGTGGAACGTCCCGCTCCGCCGGAACATCATGAGCGTGCGATCGCGGAGGACAGCCCCATCCGCAAGTACGTGGATGTACTGGCTCCGACCGGTTCCAAGCAGCGCGAGCTGATGAAGGTGGTGGCTCGCAAGGTCCAAGGTAAGCGGTGATGCTGCTGATGGTGTTTGTCCAGAATATTCCTATTTGGGCAAACACCAACAAGATAAGCTGTTGATAAATCAGTCTCTGCGGAACAGATCGCGTGTGTAGACCTTGAAAGCCACACTATTGAGATCATTGTTCCAGCGGTTAGCCACGATTACGGATGAACGTTCTTTGAATTCGCTGAGATTCTGAGTGACCTCACTGCCTTGGAAGTCGGGCTTATCTAATGTGGGCTCATAGATAAGCACGGGGAGGCCGTTGGCCTTGAACTGTCTCATCACATCTTGGATGGCGGACTGACGGAAATTATCGGAACCAGATTTCATGGTCAGCCGGTAAATGCCGATGACAGGATTTTGAACGCCTTTGATGCGCTCCATCACCTCAGATGCAACGAACTCCTTGCGGGTGCGGTTAGCGTCCACAATAGCTTCGATAAGGTTCTGCGGCACCTGATTATAGTTGGCCAGCAGTTGCTTAGTGTCCTTCGGCAGGCAGTATCCGCCATAGCCAAAGCTGGGGTTGTTATAACCGTCACCGATGCGTGGATCAAGACATACGCCATCGATGATTTCGCGGGTGTTCAGACCTCGACTTTCCGCATAGGTATCAAGTTCATTGAAATATGCCACTCGTAGAGCCAAATACGTATTAGCGAATAGCTTGATGGCTTCGGCCTCGGTGGTGCCAACCACCAGTGTGGGGATACCGGTGCTGCCGTCGCTATTCGTACGGTTGTTTTCTGAGGGGTCTGCACCTTCGGCAAGCAATGTGGCGAATTGCCGTGCTGCCTGAACGGATTCAGCGTTGTTTTGCGGAGCGCCCACTACGATGCGGCTTGGATGCAGATTGTCGTATAGTGCGTGCCCTTCGCGCAAGAATTCCGGGGAGAAAAGAATGTGATTGTCATCTAGATTCTCGCGAAGTTGTTGCGTATATCCAACTGGAATAGTGGACTTAATGATAATCCAAGCGTGCGGTGAGTACTGACGCACTGCGGTAATTGCGTCTTCAACACTAGAAGTGTCGAAGTAATTCTTTTTCTCATCGTAATTTGTTGGTGTCGCAATTATTGCGAAATCGACGTCTGCGTATGCCTCTTGTGCGTTAACCGTAGCGTGGAAGTTAAGTGGACGCTCGCCGGAAGCATTTTTTTTCAGAAAATCGGTGATCACCGGGTCAACAATCGGGCTTTTGCCATTGTTGAGCAGCTCGACTTTCTTGGGGACGATATCGAGCGCGTGGACCTCGTTATGCTGAGAAAGCAGTAATGCGATAGATAACCCTACGTAGCCAGTACCAGCAACCGCAATCTTCATAAGAGTAACCTGCCTTTTGTTTTACTACCATCTCAGGCTATTGTAGACAAATCATTGAGGTAAATCGACAAAGCCGGTATCCTTCAGATAATTCTTGCCGACGCTCATATCGTACTGAATGAGTTGATAATCATGAAGCATTGTCTTGGCTTCTTTGGAAAGCTGTTTGTTATTAATGCGATTACCTGCTGCATCAAGATAAACCGGTTCATCAGTATTGCCTCCGGCCGACGAGGGGATAGAGATTGCCGGGATGGTTTCGTGCATCTTCGTCAGGAAAGCCAGATAGGGGCTGACTTTTGCATTGAGATGTGAGGCTAGCTGTGCGGAGAAGTAATTTGATGATGTGTAAGCGCTGGAGACATCATCTAGTTTGGTGCCTGCCGATTTCGAAGCATCGTTAGACCAGATGAAATAATCAGTTTCATGCAGTCCGAGAATATTATCTTTGCTGGAATATGCCGTGGAGTAAATCCCAGGTAGATGATCTCCATAGAATACGACGGTGATTGGCCTATCGATATGGTTGAGCTGATTCAAGAATTCAGTTGTTGCTTGATCCGTATAGCTTAGACCCTTTGTGTAGGTCTCAATATTTTGTTTCTCATCATCCTGCAAATTTGAAGAAGTATCTTCATCCTTAAATTGATTATCAGGATAAAAATCTTCATAAGGCATATGGTTCTGCATGGTGACAACTTGATAGAACTTCTTCTGGTCAGAAGATGAAATCTTTTTGAGTACTTCTGAGTAGAAGGACTCATCCGAGGCATACCAAGCAGAGCCAAGTGGTCGTAGGCCTTTCAATTGTGGTGTGCCATCTGTGGCATAAAACTTCGAGAAGCCAAATTTTTTGTAATTCAAATCACGGAAGTACATGTTGCGGTTGTAAGCGTGGAATGCGATGGATGAGCCCTTTCCGTTGGCTTTGTCCCAAGCTTGATTGAGCGTAGGCGCCCATTTGAGGGATGGTACCAGCTGCTGATAGGCAATGGATAATGTGGAACTGTAATTTGCCATGGACAAGCCGGACAAAGCTTGATACTCAATATTTGCGGTGCCGCCTCCGTAGCCCGGGGAAAGCATCAGACCGGAAGTTGTTTGGGCTTTGACATGACGAATATTTGGCATTGGATCTTCGGAGAAGCTGACGCCAGGCACCCGAGTTGGATCCGAGAACGTTTCGGAAAGTACCATGATGACAGTGTTGTCGGTCATGTTTTCGGTTCGGGTTTGATTAAGCTGTTTTGCCTGTTCCGTGTATTTCCGAGAGATTTTTTCCATAGCTTCTTGCGAATATCCATTGGGTTTATCCATGGTCTTTGTGTGCGCGAGACGCAGGAAATTCACAACAGGACCATTGTTCGTGGAATCTGCGAGGCCATTCCAGATCTGTGGACTATCTCCAAGATTTTTTGCGAAATCTGTTGACCAGTATCCTTCGTTGCCAAATCCCCATACGAAGGAAAAACACAGTGCGAAACTGCAGCATGCGGCTACAATGCGAGTGAGCGTGCCGGCAAGGTTCTTAATTCCGGTGAAAGGGTGCCGCCAGGAACAGTAGATGACGGCATTACGTCCATCGATAAACTGCATGATAATGCAAATGACGACAAGCCATATGACACCGCTAACTGCTGTATTGACAAGTCCTTGACTGCTTTGAGGGATGAAGGATGCTAACTGTCCAGTGTTGCCTCCGGTGATGAAATTAAGATCAGCCGGAAGCACGGGTTCATTGCGAGATTCAATTTTGATGTGGTTCGCCACGGCGTAAACGGTCATGACTGTGCTAAAAATTGCTGTTGCTATCCAAAAACGATTAATTATGAATATGAGCGTGAGGTAGGCGACTGCGAGAATAATGAGATTAAGTAAGAAAATGTAGTTTTTGTCGAACCAGATTTGACTAATAAAATGTGCCAACTGTCCAACGATGCTGGATGCCTGTTTTACGGCTTCGCTGATATCCTCGCCTTTTTTGTACTCGGGTTCGGAATACATGCCCCATTGGATAAACAATGTTTCGAATGTGGTGAGGGTTATAAGAATGATTGCATAGAAAGAAAAAGAGAAACGATGGCGCTTCTTCCACAAGGCATGCGCACCCCGGAAGAACTTGATGATAAGCTGGACGGCTTTGAAACTCGTGAAGGTGCGCCATGCGTTACGCACCGTGGTCGCAGCGGTACGTGCGGCGCATGCAGTGGTGCGGGTCGCGCTGGCAATAGCGTAACCCGTTCGTTTTAAGCTATGTTCAGCAGTCGTCAGCGCTGTCCGAACCGTTTGAAGAGTGCTCGGCATCGCCTGTAATGCGTGATTGCCGTTAACTTGTTCCTCTGCGGCAAAAGAGGAAGTATGCTGCTCGTCCGTAATCGCAAGAATATCCGTATCACATGGTGCAGGGGATACTTCCGTCGCCGGTATGTAGATGCTTCGGTGTGCGGGTTCCGCATGAAGGAGAGTTTTCTGCGTATACAACTCGGCACGGTGACGTGCCTTGAAATAAGAGGGGGTATCTGTCATGCTCTCATCGGCCAGTGGCTGGTAGATGCCGCCGGTAAACGATTGTTTGGGATGCTTGGTGTATGAAGGCTCGAAGGCATGAACGGCAGACTGGATATAAGGCATCGTCGCTTCCTTCACGGCAAATAACCCCTTGTGTAAACGGGGGTTTATGAGCATGTAAAACCGAGCTATATATTAGCCAGTGTGTCTGGACGAGTAGGTGTCTTGATGGTAGCTGGTGGGTATCTGAATGATGAATGAAACCAAGGCGGTCTCTTAAGCGCAGTCAAATAGTTATGCGATAGTGGCGGTATGAAGGGGAAGAAGATTTTTCGATGCATGCCAGTGCTGGTGGCGTTGTGCGTGTTGCTTGAAGGCATGTTTTTCATGACTATTACCAAGCCTGGTCATGTGCCGGATATTTGGACGCATGTTTATCGAATTGACTCCATACTCAACGGGGATGTAATTGCGCGGCCAGTTACTTCAAGAAGTATGTTGCATAATACTGAGACGGGGGTGGTCGGTGGTGCGGTCGATCGCAGTTGGATGCAGTATTCCTTGGATCAATATGACGGATATGACCCGGGAGTTGTGATTGCGGAATCCGTTGCTGACAATGGATCATCGACAACGGTTGACCTGCCTTTTAACAACACGGTAACGAATTCTCCGGTCGTATATGCTCCGCAATTGTTGGGATTCGCTGTGGGGCGCTTATTTGATTTGGGGCCTGGGGCAACATATCGATTGGCGGAAATTGCATGCTAATCGTCTACACATTACTCATGTACTGCGCGGTTATGACATTGCCAAAATGGCGTATTCCGGTTGGACTATTGCTATGCGTCCCTCAAATGCTTCGACTTGCCTCATTTTCCATCTCTGCGGATTCGCTGACACAAGCTGTGATGATTCTGTTCTCCTGTTTGCTGTTCCGGGGAATTATTGGTAAACGATCACAACGTGGAGCAGTGGCGCTTGCGGTAACGAGCGTGCTATTGGCAATGTGCAAGTTTGTGTACATGCCATTGGTTTTGCTGGTTATTCCGTTGATGTTTGATAGAGTTTCCGGTCGCTGGCGTGTGAATCGTGGTCGGGCTGTGCCATTGTTGATAGGCGTGGTTGCGTCTGGTATATGGACCATATTCTGGTTGGGCGTCAATGCTTGGTATACGAATTGTCCGATGCTGGTTTCGTACAAACAAATGAGCGAGCGCAAGCATGCATTGTTGACGGATCCCGTTGCCATGTTGGATGCTGTGAAGAACATTGCATGGGCGATAACGCATGCTCAATCGAATATGAATAACAGGACGGACAGCATCATGATTGCCGCGTGCTGGTTGGCAATTGTGGTTTCCGTAGTCGTGTTGGCTGTGACCAGTGTGGTGAATGCTTGTGTCAAAAGCCGCCGAAAGAATCCGGTTAGGACTGCCAATGGTTCTATAAATGCATGCGGTGTGCTTTCCTTACCATACGCATGGTTGATCGCGGTGGTCTGTATCGGAGATATCCTACTGATTTACCTTGCCTTGTGGCTGCAATACGATGCGGATGGGCTAATCGGAGTCGACGGTATGCAATTCAGGTATTTCCTTCCTTATGCGCCTTTGTTTGCATTCGTAATGTTGGAATCGGGAAGGCGGTTGCTGAAACAGTGAGCGAACAGGGATTCAAACCGAAACATATTCTGGTAACCGGCGGATGCGGGTTCATCGGCGCGAATTTCGTGCGGTACGTGGCGCGCAATCATCCGGACGTGCACATCACCGTGCTTGACAAGCTGACGTATGCGGGCAATCCGGCGAACATCGACGGGCTGCCGCAATCGCAAGTCGAACTTGTCATCGGCGATATCTGCGATGCGTCGCTGCTGGAACGCATTGTGCCCGACTGCGACGCCATCGTGCATTTCGCGGCGGAATCACATAACGACAATTCCATCTTCGACCCGGAACCGTTCATCCGCACGAACGTGGAGGGCACGATGCGGCTGTTGGAGGCCGCACGTAAATACGACGTGCGATTCCACCACATCAGTACCGACGAAGTATACGGCGACCTGGCGTTGGACGATCCGGCGCGATTCGACGAAAACTCGCCGTACCGCCCGTCAAGCCCGTATAGTGCGTCAAAGGCCGCGTCCGACCATCTGGTGCGCGTGTGGACGCGCACATATGGCTTGCGTGCCACCATTTCCAACTGTTCCAACAATTACGGGCCGTATCAGCATGTGGAAAAGTTCATTCCACGGCAGATCACGTCCATTCTGGATGGCATGCGGCCGAAACTGTATGGTACCGGCGAGAACGTGCGCGACTGGATTCATACGGAAGACCACTCTTCTGCGGTGTGGGCGATTCTGACGCGCGGTCGCATCGGCGAAACGTATCTGATCGGCGCGGATGGCGAGAAAAGCAACATCGCCGTGCTGCGCATGATAATGCGGTTGATGGGGCAGTCGGAAGACGCGTTCGACTGGGTGCGCGACCGGCCGGGGCACGACCGCCGGTATGCGATCGACTCGTCCAAGCTGCGTGCCGAATTGGGTTGGAAGCCGGCGCATACGGATTTCGAAAGCGGCTTGCACGACGTGGTCGACTGGTATGCGACGCACCGCGATTGGTGGGAGCCGGCCAAAGCCGCTACCGAAGCACGCTACCGGGCACAAGGGCTGTGATCGTTGTGGACGCGGGCGCGCGATAGGTGTGGCGGGCGCGACGGGAAGAGGGGTGGTGGCGAGTGCGAGCTGAAGGGCTTATGCTGGTAGGAGAAACGTTTTACAGGGGGTAGCTGATGGCGCGAAGGGCAACGCTGAAGGATGTGGCTGCGGCGGCGGGAGTGTCCGTGACCACGGTGTCGCTGGTGCTGAATGATCGGCCGGCGCGTGTTTCCACGGAGAAACGCGAGGCGATCGCGCAGGCGGTGAAACAGTTGAACTACGTGCCCAATCAGAACGCGAGGAGCCTCGTCACCAAACAATCCAAGCTCGTGGCGCTCATCGTGCCCGACATCGAAAACCTGTTCTTCGCGGCGCTCGCCAAATGCGTGGAGGATGAGTGTGCGGCGCAGGGGTATTCGCTGATTGTGGCCAATTCGGATGATTCGCGTGAGTCGGAACAGGCTTTGCTGCGCAGGCTGACGTCACGTGGGGTGGATGGCGTGCTGCTGATTCCCGCGCGCGAATCCTGCGCGGCCGGTGCTGGCGCCGCGTTGCGTGAGGACGTGGAGCGTGTCACCTGCCCGGTGGTGCTCATCGACCGACTGACGCAATGCGGTTGGTGTGACGCGGTCGGCTTCGACAACTATCTCGGCGGTCGGCTTGCGGCGCAGTACCTGCTGGAAGGCGGGCATAAGCGCATCGGCATCGTGACCGGCGATGTGGCGGAGTCGAGCGCGGCAGACCGCCGTCGTGGATTCGCGGACGCGCTCGAACAGGCGGGGGAGCGGCTCGATCCCTCGTTGTGCGTCACTGGCGACTATCGTTTCGCCAGCGGTTACCGCGCGGCCGACCGGATCATCGACGGTGGTGCCACCGCGGTGTTCTGCTGCAACGACGTGATGGCGCTCGGCTTCCGCCAGCGCATGGCGGAGCGTGGGCTGCACGTCACCGAGGACATGCAAGTGATTGGATACGACAATATTCTGAAGCGATTCGGCTTGGGCTGGCGTATGACCACCGTAGAGCAGAGCGTGGGCGATCTCGCCGCGGCCTGCTGGGGCATGCTGGGCGGGCGGATTGACGGCGTGGTCAATGGGGGTGGCGCTGGAGCGGACGCGGGCCGGCCGTGGCTTGCCGAACCGCAAGTTAAGGTGTTGACGCCGAAACTGGTGCAGGCGGCCTGCGCGTAAGTGTTTATAAGCGTTTACGGGTATTCGCGGATGTTTTGACGGTTGGTGGCTTCGCTGAGCCGGGGGTATACGACATGCGAGGATTGGTTTGGTTTGCGTTTTTGGTAAAGCGCTTTATCATGGATGATGTGAGCGAAATATCGAGAACGTGCTCGAATTCGCGAAAAACAACCGACGATAATGGGCCGTGTGGTGGCGGACCCCCGTCGGATCCGTCAACGAGGAAAGGTGCAACCATGAAGAAGCTCATTCTTGATCTCGATACCGGCGTCGACGACGCGCTCGCCATCTCCTACGCGCTGGGCAGCCCGGAAGTCGAACTCGTCGGCATCACCGGCACCTACGGCAACGTGCTCGTGGAACAGGGCGTACGCAACGTGCTCGCCGTCACCGACCTGCTCGGCCACCCGGAAGTCAAGGTCTACCAAGGCCTGTCGCACTCCAGCACCACCGACCACTTCGAAGTGCTGCCCGTCTCCGCGTTCATCCACGGCGACAACGGCATCGGCGACGTGGACATCCCCGATTCCGACCGCTCCGTCGAAACCGAATCGGCCGTCGACTTCATCATCGACGCCGTCAAGACCTACGGCAAGGACCTCATCTACGTGCCGACCGGCCCGATGACCAACATCCAAGCCGCCCTGAAGAAGGCTCCGGAAATCAAGGACGAGATCGGCCGCGTGGTGCTCATGGGCGGCGCGCTGACCGTACCTGGCAACTGCAACGCCTGCATGGAAGCCAACATCTCGCAGGATCCGGAAGCCGCCGACTACCTGTTCCGCTCCGGCACCCCGACCACCATGATCGGCCTCGACGTGACCCTGCAGACCCTGCTCACTTATAAGGAAACCCAGCGGTGGCGCGACCTTGGCACCAAGGCCGGCAAGTTCCTCGCGGACATGACCGACTTCTACATCAAGGCCTACGAGACCACCTCGCCGCACCTCGGCGGCTGCGGCCTGCACGATCCGCTCGCCGTCGGCGTCGCCGTCGACCCGACGCTCGTCACCACGCTCGACATCAACATGAAGGTCGACGTGGACGGCCCGACCCGCGGACGCACCATCGGCGACGAAACCCGGCTCAACGACCCGGTCAAGACCATGAAGGTCGCCGTCGGCGTGGACGTGCCGAGGTTCCTCAACGAATTCATGACCCGCATCTCCGGACTCGCCGCCAACGCCGGGTGACCGACTGAGTGGCCGGCCAAGTGACCGACGGCAATCGCAATAATCGCAAGAAAGGAAAGCGATCATGAGCGCAACCGAAATTCTCTCCGCATTGGATCGTATCCACGGCACTGTGTCCGTGATCGGTTCCATGAACGCGGACTACACCGTCACCGCACAGCGACTGCCCGGGCCGGGCGAGACCATCACCGGCGGCCCGCTGCAGCTGCTGCCCGGCGGCAAATCCGGCAACCAGGCCGCGGCGGCCGCACGCATCGGCGCCACCGTGCAGATGTTCGGCGCGGTCGGCTCCGACAACAACGCCGACTTCCTGCTCGGAGCGCTCGGCGAAGCGGGCGTCAACACCACGCACGTGCGCCGCGTGCTCGGCCCGTCCGGCACCACCGTCATCACCGTGGACGCGCACGGCGAGAACACCATCGTGTACTCGCCCGGCTCCAACGCGCAGGTGACCGTCGACTACGTCGAATCCGTGCGTGACGCGCTGACCCACTCCACAGTGCTCGGCCTGTGCCTGGAAAGCCCCATCGAAACCGTCACCGCGGCCGCACGAATGTGCCACGAGGCGGGCGTGAAGGTGCTGCTCAACGACTCGCCGTTCACCCCGTCCCTGCCGGTGGAACTGATCGAAGCATCCGACATCCTGCTCGTCAACGAGCATGAAATGGCGCAACTGCTCGACATCGACGAGCCGGAGAACGACGATTGGGATTCGTTCGACTGGTGGCACGCGCTCGACGAACTGCGCGGATTCGGCTTCGAACAGGCGATCGTGACGCTCGGCGGCGACGGTTCCGTGGTACTCGACGGCACCGCGGACGATCCGGAACACCGCGTCCAGCGCATCGCCCCGGTACGCGTCAAGGCCGTCGACACCACCGGCTGCGGCGATTCCTTCATGGGCACCGTGCTGGCCGGCCTGGCGTCCGGACTGGCGCTGTCCGAAGCCGCCGAACTCGCCTCGTACGTTTCGGCGTACGCGGCCACCGGCTACGGCGCGCAGGCGTCCTACGGCAACGCGGCGCAGATCCGCGAAGCGTTCGCGTCCGCCGAATAGTCCGGTAATCCGGTTTCCCCCCCAAACCATCGACGTTGAGATGTGCCTTCTGCGTCGATGGCTTGGGGATTTTTTGATGTTGCCGACGGCAGTTTGGAGCGGTATGGTGAAACGCTTCCGCAACGGCCGCGTGCCGTGGGCACCCGCATTGTTATATTGGAGTTTGGCTTATTTTCACATATCGAACAATTGGGAAGGCAAGCATGTCGGCGATTCTCGAAGGCACTCCGGATAAGAAACTGGCTCTGGTGACGGGTCGCGCGTACCCCGAGCAGGCTCAGGAAACCGCAAAATACCTGGGAACCGACGTACTTGAGACCACCGCATACGATTTCGCCAACGGCGAGATGTACGTGCGCTACACCGAGCCCGTCCGTGGCGCCGACGCCTTCGTGATGCAAGCCCACACCGAGCCGATCAACAAGTGGATCATGGAGCAGCTCATCATGGTGGACGCCATGAAGCGCGCCTCCGCACGTTCCATCACCGTGGTCGCGCCGTTCCTCGGCTACTCCCGCCAGGACAAGAAGCATCAGGGCCGCGAGCCCATCACCGCGCGCCTCATGTTCGACCTGTTCCGTTCCGCCGGCGCCGACCGCATCATGACGGTCGACCTGCACGCAGCCCAGGAGCAGGGCTTCTTCGACGGCCCGGTCGACCATCTCACCGCCATGCCGATCCTGCTTGACTACGTGCGCAACAGCATGCCGCTGGAGAACACCACCATCGTGTCCCCGGACGCCGGCCGCATCAAGGTTTCCGAACAGTGGGCCGCCAAGCTCGGCGGACTGCCGCTCGCCTTCATCCACAAGACCCGTGACACCACGCGCCCGAACCATGCCGAGGCACACGGCATCATCGGTGACGTGAAGGGACGCGACTGCGTGGTCGTCGACGACATGATCGACACCGCCGGCACCATCTGCGAGGCCGTGCGCACGCTGAACAATGCCGGCGCGAAGTCCGTGACGCTTGTCGCCACCCATGGCCTGCTGTCCGGTCCGGCCGTGGAGCGCCTGCGTGACTGCGGCGCCCGCGAAATCGTGCTCACCGACACCGTTCCGGTGCCCGAAGAGAAGCGCCTGCCGAACATGACCGTCCTGTCCGTGGCCCCGCTGCTGGCCGCCGGCATCCGCTCCGTGTTCGAATCCGGCTCCGTTTCTACGCTGCTCAACGGCCTGCCCGAAGACATGCGTCCGCGCAACATCTACGCCTGATATTTCGTGCGATTGCCATACGGCTATCGTGATATTTCAGGATTTATTACGATTCTTTGCGATTAAGCCCCGCTTGCGAGCGGGGCTTTTTGCTTGCCTCCGCACGTGATTTCGCGCCCGGCAGACGCCGTTTCGATACGTCGCGGCGTCGGGGTAGCCTGTACAAGTTGCCATCAATCGTATCCATATGTTCATTGCGACTTATCGATGCCTGAAGGCAGCACGCATACACACTCCTGCCATGGAAGGTCCATGGCCGATAGTCCGAAGGAGGTGGGTGATGTCTGCGCATAAGTACGAACTGATGTTCATTGCTGATCCTGAGCTGGATGAGCGCGGTCTGAAGAAGCTGACCGAGCAGTATCTGGAAACTGTCACCAAGGAAGGCGGTGCCGTCGAGAACATCGACATCTGGGGCCGTCGCAAGCTTGCCTACGAAATCGCCGGCAAGACCGAAGGTAATCGCCAGCTTTACGATCGCCTCCACTCCGCGCACCTGGAACCGTAACTCGAACCAGTTCGAAGACGGTCAGGCCCTGTTCCTGCGCTGCTCCGCGTGGCGCGACATGGCCGAACATTGCGCGCAGAGTCTGTCCAAGGGCATGCGCGTCATCGCGCAAGGCCGTCTGCAGCAGCGTTCCTACCAGGCGCAGGACGGTTCCCAGCGAACCGTCATCGAGATGCAGGTCGACGAAATCGGCCCGTCCCTGCGCTACGCGACCGCCCAGGTGACCCGTCAAAGCTCGTCCGGCAACGGAGGCTTCAGCGGCAATCGCGGCGGCTACAACAACGCCAACAACAACGGCGGTTTCGGCGGCAACAACGGCGGATATCAGGGCGGCTCCAGCTATGCTGGCGGCGCCGGATATCAGGGTGGAGCCTCCGCTCCGGTCAACGCCGCTCCCGCACAGTCCGCTCCGGCCTCGGACCCGTGGTCAAGCTCGGATAACTCCGGCTCGTCCTTCGGTTCCTTCGGCGCGTCCCAGTCCTTCGGAGGTTCCTCCGAATTCGGCGGCGACAGCGACGAACCGGAATTCTGACGGACCGAAACCCGTCCGCAACATAGGCGAACAGCGAAACAAGCAGCTTAATCGCAGTATTTCCAGATTTTAAGGAGAACATCAAGATGTCACGCAAGAGGCCGCAGCCGCCGGTCAAGCCGTTTAAGAAGAAGCCGAATCCACTGAAGGCCGCCAAGGTCACCGAGATCGATTACAAGGACGTCGCCCTGCTGCGTAAGTTCATCTCCGATCGCGGCAAGATTCGTTCCCGTCGTATCACCGGTGTCACCGTGCAGGAGCAGCGCGAGATCTCCAAGGCTATCAAGAACGCCCGCGAGATGGCCCTGCTGCCGTACGCCACGTCCGGCCGCTGATCTTAGAGAGGTTTGAACAATGGCTGAAACTAAGGTTATTCTCACCAAGTCCGTCAACCACCTGGGTCACCCGGGTGACGTCGTGGCCGTCAAGTCCGGCTACGCCCGCAACTATCTGTTCCCGCAGGGCCTGGCTTTCGCTTGGTCCAAGGGTGCCGCCGCCCAGATCGAGGCCATGAAGCGCGCTCGTCTGGCCAAGGCCGTCGCCACCCGCGAAGAGGCTGTTGCCGCCAAGGAAATCATCGAGGGTTCCACCGTCGAAATCGCTGCCAAGGTCTCCGAGTCCGGCAAGCTGTTCGGCGGCATCTCCGCAGAGAAGATCGCCATCGCGCTCTCCTCCAAGGTTGAGGTCAACCCGAAGAACATCACCGTTGAGCCGATCAAGACCACCGGTGACTTCCCGGCAACCGTCGCCCTGCACCCGGAAATCACCGCCAACTTCTTCGTGAAGGTCGTCGCTGAGTGATTTCGCCCCATTCACCGCTCGACGTCCTTACGGACCGGCGGTGAATGACTTCAGGCTGAAACACGTCTGAGCTTAAGCATCGAAAATCCCCCGTACCGATTGGTGCGGGGGATTTTCCTATATCCGCTCTTTAGCCGGCATCAGTCCTCATCGTCAATCGTGACGCTGAGCTTGCCATCCCTGATGCTGAAGCTGCCGTTGACGGTGAAGTGGGTGCTGTCGTCCTGAGACTCCCACGAATCGTCGAAATTCTTCTCTTCATACGTGCACTTCGCCTTGCCCTGCCGGGTGGAGAACGTGCCGTAATCGAGATCGATGTCGGACAGCTTCGGATAGACGCTGATGGACCACGCGAAGTTGCGGTAGTAGTCCTCGTCGTACAGGTCGAAGCCGAACGGGCAGCCTTCCGGCGCGTAGTCGGTGGACTTCGCGCATTCGTCCAGCTTGGCGTTCACGGCCTTGCTCAAGTCCTCCTTAAGCTTGGCCGTAGGCATGATCTTGAGATCGGCGGCATCGGAGTCCGCGTTCGTGCGCACCATGGTGATGCCGCTGGTGACATACCCCGACTTGCCGATCGACACCTTGTACGAACCCGGGTAGACGCGCAGCGTCCACGTGCCGCTGTCCGACTTCTCCGCATTCTTCGCGGTCACGTCAACACCGTTGACGGACAACGATTCCACGGCATTGGGCACCGACACGGTGATGGTCTTGAGCAGTGGGCTCGAGATCTTCCAATTCGGGAACAGCAGGAACTTCGACCCGTCCTTGTTGATGGTGAGCGAATCGTTGACGTTCTTGCCGTTCAGCGAATACGTCACGTTGACCTTGGCCACGCCTTCGACGGTTTTGACACTATCGATATGCGGGTTGGCGATCGTGGCGTTGTCGGCCTTCGCTACGGTGTCGGACAGCAGCTTGAGCTGGTCCTTGTCCACCTGCGGATCGGCGATGCCATTGGCCTTGTCATACTTGCCGTCGGCAATCGCCGTCAGATAGCTTTGCGCCACGGATTTCGCGCTGAAGACGGTCGAGTTGAGCACACCGTAGACAATGCCCAACACAATCAGGGCACCGATTACGATGCCGCTGATAAGGATCGTCTTCTTAGTTTTTGGGTCGAGCGGCTGACCTGCCCCCGGAGCTGCGACCGGCATAGAAGCCGTGCCTGCTGGCGATTGCGGCAGCGGCACCGCACCCGTTGCCGTGTTGCCCGTTGTCGTATTGGGCATGGACGTCGGGGCGACCGGTTGTGGAACGGCCTGTGAAACAGGTGTTGCGGTAGGAGCGGTGGGCGCGGGCATCGGCGCAGCCGGCGTCGCGGGCTGGGGGACCGATGCGGCCGGAGCTGCCGGAGTAGTTGGATTGGCCGGCTGTGCGGCAGCCGAAGCCGTCGGCATGGTCGCTGTTGCGGTCGTGCCGCTCGCCGTGGCAGAGGTCTTCTTCATGCCGTAGGACGGATCGCAGGACTTGACGTAATCGACCACGTTCTGCGGGGTCTGCTGCACGGTGCCACCGACGATGATCCGCCACATGCCCGGCAGGGACGCCACCAGCGTCGGACCGAACGTCATCGCGGCCACCTCGATCAGGAACGCCCAGATGCCGGCGACGAGGAAATACCACATCGGGGTCGTCATCGACATGCTGGACGAGGCGTATCCCGCCGCGAAATAAGTGAACAGGAACTCCGCGGCCAGCCAGAACACCATCGCGGCCACCGGAGCCTTCCACGTATGCTGCCAGCCCGCGTAATACGGGTCGTACATATTGCGCGCGGTCTCACGCAGCGCGATATAGAACGTGGCAAGCAGGAACAGCACGAAGCAGATCCACAGAATCCAGCCATACTGGCTGAGGGAGGACACGTTGAACAACGTGATCGTATGGACGCTGTAGCTGGACGTCGAGAAGGCGATGCCGCCGAACGAGGACAGCGAAATCAGCATAAGCGGCAGAGCCGGGAACAGCAGCGGAACCAGCAGCAGACCGCCTGCGCCGAGATGGTTCGCGGCGGACATGGCGATCGTCGCCACCAGGCCAAGCACCAGGAACAGCACGCCGTAGATCGCAAACGATTCGACCAGCGTGCGCACGAAGCCACGAGCGCGGTGCGCCCAACGCCAAGCGGCGGAGAAGACGTTACCCGAATCGCCCGCATACTGTGCCAACGCGTAGCCGGCCAGCGCACCGGCCGCCGACAGCAGGAACGCCATGCAGAACGTGCGGAAGGACACGCCGGAAAGCGACGCGGAAGCGGAATAGTCGCTGTAGGAACCACCCACCGTCACCGGGAAGATGGCGGCGAAGACCAGCAGCACCAGGCCGGACAGCACGCCGACGATCAGCGAGCTGATGACGCCCGTCCACTTGAAACGAAGCGCGAACCTGCGTGCCAGCATGTATGCGCCGAACGCGGCGCCGATCGCCAATGCCACGCCGGGCAGTCCGATCGGCAGCGTCACGCTGACGTGCGAGGCGTCAATGCCGAGATTGCTCAGCGAGAAGCCCTGGGAGCTGGTTTTGAGATTCAGCGAACCGCCAACGCCGAGCGTCATCACGGTGAAGAGAATCTGGAAGAAATTCGGGCCGGAGCCGGACACACCGTTGTTGCCCAGGAAGGAGGCGGTGTCGGAAAAGCCCGGAATGCCGGCAAGCCCGTTGCTGGCCGCGGCATTGCCCATGAAGAAGACGATCGATGCGAGCAGCGCGAACACCACGCTCGCGCCGAGACCGATGCCGAGGCTGGCGCCCATGGTCTTCATGGACTGCGGTGTGGTCAGCGCGGTGATGGTGGGATCGGCCGCCGGACGGGCGATTTGCTGGGTCGGCTGGCTTGGCTGCGGCGCTGCTGCCGGCTGCGGGGCCGGGGATGGCGCATACTGGAACTGCTGCGTCGGCGCGGCCTGTGGTGCCACCGTTTGCGTTGCCTGCGCCTGAGCGGTCGGCTGTGCTTGCGCCGCCGGTTGCGGTGTGGTGGGCTGCGGGACGGTGGTTTGCGGAGCTGCCGGTGCGGCGCTATTGGGCAGCGGGACGGCAGCGGTCGGCATCTGCGGGGCCGGTGCCATGTGCGGCGCGGAAGACAGCATGGTGCCGTCATCGGATTCCGGCGCGGCCGGCGCTTGCGGTGCCGCCGCGGTCGTTTGGGTGAGCGGTGAGCCGCACGAGGCGCAGAATTTAGCGCCTTCGATGGTCGGCTGACCGCAATTTGGGCATGCCATAGGTAAGCCTTTCTCCTTCTTGATGCGCGTCATATACTCCTGTGACGCGCCATGGTCCTTATTATAAAGGGCCTCTGGCGCGTCGACGGGCTCGACGATGATGCGTGCTATTCGGCTCGCCGCGGTGGAAATGTGTGATGGAAAAGTTCGTGCCGTTGACTGTCGGAGTGGTTGCATTGCGCCAGAATGTGAAGAAAATGTGATTACTTGGATTTTAGGGCGCCATCGCGCCGCATTTTTCGTCGTATGACGCGATGTGCACCATAGATGGCGATTTGCTGAAAACGTTGGAAAATAGCGGTTTTATGATTGCGACACGCCGAAGGTTGCGTTCTTTTCGATTCTGAGTATATTTACTCCATGTGCTCAGCGAGAACAAAAACCTCGCCAAGACCAACGCCCCTTTAGCTCAGTTGGTTAGAGCAGCTGACTCTTAATCAGCGTGTCCAGGGTTCGAATCCCTGAGGGGGCACAGACAAGACCCAAGCCAATGGCTTGGGTCTTTTTCGTATTTCGGACATGTGTCCACCCAAAGCCGCGTTACTTCCTCCGTACGGAGTAAGGTAGTGCGCTGTTGTCCGCCCAGAGCGGAATCGCAATTCATCTCGAATCGCACGAATCGTAAGAATCGTTAGAGAAGAAGCAATAGAGGAAACTGCAGTGGAATACACACTCTTCACCAAGCTTGCCGCGGAATTCGTCGGCACCGCCGTGCTGATGGTCTTCGGCAACGGCGCTGTCGCCAACGCGGAACTGAAAAACACCAAGGGCTACCATGCCGGCTGGCTGAACATCGCCATGGGCTACGGCTTCGGCGTCATGTTCCCGGTCCTGATGTTCGGCGGCGTCTCCGGCGCCCACATCAACCCGGCCATGACCCTCGCGCAGGCCGTCAACGGCATGTTCCCGTGGAACGAGGTCCTGCCGTACATCATCGCCCAGCTGCTCGGCGCAGTGGCGGGCCAGCTCATCGTGTACGTCACCTACCTGCCGCACTACAAGGACACCGACGATGCCGAAGCCATCCTCGGCACCTTCTGCACCACCGACGCGCACAACGACCGCGTGAACTACTTCCTCAACGAGTTCTTCGGCACCTTCATGCTGGTGCTCGGCGCCCTGTGCTGCCTGTCCCTGCCGTGGGGCAAGGCGAACCCGGCCGCCGCATCCATCGTCGTCGGCTTCATCGTGTGGGGCCTCGTGACCTCCATGGGCGGCCCGACCGGCCCTGGTCTGAACCCTGCCCGCGACCTCATGCCGCGCCTCCTGCACGCCATCCTGCCGATTCCGAACAAGGGCGATTCCCGCTGGGGCGAGGCCTGGATTCCGGTCGTGGCCCCGATCGCAGGCGCTATCGTCGGCGCGTTCCTGTTCAAGGTGCTGTTCGCCTGAGCATTACTTTGACGATTGCCGGCATTCGTCTGGCATGCTGGTAAGGCCCGTGATTCCCTCCGGAATCGCGGGCCTTACGCATAGGTGGTATGCATGGCGGTCGGCGGCTTCGGCATGTTGACTGAGACTGGTACTGTTGCCGAAGAGAGAAACATCACCATATCGGGAGGCTGGATTGAAGCGGATTCGTCGTATCATACGTGCGCTCGATCCGAAAGCCGACGCCACAATGGGCCAACGGGAACGGCTTGAGGCGTTTCGCATCCGCAGGGTCGCCGTGCTGGTGCTCGTGCTGTTCCTGCTGATCGCATCGATGACGTCCTGCAGCGTGCACGCACTGCTGGTCCGCATGACGCCGAACACGCAGACGACGGCACAAGCCACGCATTCGACGTCGGCCAAGAAGCCAGCCAAGAAAACAGCCAAAACCAATCAGCATAAGACGGCCAAAAAAACCAAACCGGAAACCAAACAATCGCAGGAAGAGCAGGCCGTCGCCAAAGCGGTGAGCGCGCAATCGGCGGCACTGAGCGACGACGAGAAAACCGCGATTCTCAACAAAGCGCAGGAAACCGCGCAAAACAGCGGCAAACCGGTAACGCAATACCATTACTGCATCGCAACCAAAGGAAACGTCGGTTCGGCCGACGAATTCGGCAACGCGGCGTTCCGCATCCTCAACGACGAACACGGATGGCCACGCGCCGGAGCCATATTCGACCAATCCACGGACGGCAACTGCGATTTCAATCTCGTGCTGTCCCAAGCGTCGGAAATGACGTCGTTCTCGCCATCATGCTCGGTGGAATACAGCTGCAGGGTCGACAACAACGTGATCGTCAACGACGACCGTTGGAACGGCGGCACGCAACAATGGCTCGCCGCCGGCGGCAACCTGGCGCGATACCGCACGATGGTGATCAACCATGAGGTCGGACACCGGCTGGGGCACATCGACAACGAAACGACCTGCGCCGGCGAAGGCCAGTTGGCGCCGCTGATGCAGGAGCAATCCATGCATTTGGACGGCTGCAAGGTCAACGAATATCCGCTTGACTCGGAGCTGTGGATCGGCTGAACGTCGACTGCTTCCCGTTATTTTCTGCTGCTTTCTGCTGTTTTCCGGACTGACCGGGTCGTCTCGGCAATTCGGCGAGACCCGGCCAGCCGTTGTCACAAGCCGAAATACGCGTCGAAATCGTCTTGGCTGATACTGCGGTCGGCCGTATCGGCCCGTACCTTACCCCAATCGAACTCCTGCAACGCCTCGACGGCGCTCATCGGCTGCGGACTGGTATGCGCGGAATCGCCCTGCAAACCAAGCAGCCACGCGCAATAGCCGACAACCTGCTCCGCGGTGACGCCATGCGCGCGCAGCGCCCCCATATCCAAAGAGCGCTCGCGTTTGGCGAGCCTGCGGCCGGCCGCGTTGTCGATAAGCGGCAGATGCGCGTACCGTGGGTTTTCGGGGTTATATGGGGTGTATTGCGATTGTGGTGCGTGCTGCGATGGTGCAGAGGCCTGCGTTTTCGCCTTGCGGAATCCCGCCTTGATAAGCGCTTGGCGAATGGCGATTTGCAAGGCGTTCGACCGGAGCAGGTCGCGGCCGCGCACGATGTCGTCGACGCCCATGTCAAGATCGTCCACGACCACCACCAGCTGGTAGGAGAACAGGCCGTCGGCGCGGCGCACGATGGTGTCGCCGACGTCGTGCGCCAGATTGAATTCCTGATGGCCGAACACTGCGTCATCGAATTGGACGGTTGCGTGCGGGTTTGTGTCGGCGGGCATGGCGATGCGTAGCGAATGGCGGTCGCCGTTGGCCAGCCGCCGCCGGACGGTATCCGGATTGCTGGCGATAAGCCGGCGGCACGTGCCGGGATACACCATGAAACGGTCGCCTTCCTGCGGTGCGGAGGCTGCGCGGATGTCGGCGCGCGAGCAGAAGCAAGGGTAAATCAGCGGGGTTGTGCCAGCGATTGCGTTGTTGGCTGTGCTGCCGACTGCGGGGGTGTGGTCGTTGCGCTCGTCAAACGGCGAATCGTATGCGTCGTCAATCGTCAGGTTTTCCAAGCAATGCAGCGCCTCACGGTACAGGTCGTGCCGAGCGGATTGGAACACCGGATCGCCGTCCCAATCCAAGCCAAGCCAATGCAGATCGTCCATCATCAGTTCGGCCGCGCCGGGCACCACGCGCGGTTCGTCGATGTCTTCGATGCGCAGCAGCATGTCGTCGCCGCGGCTACGCGCGGACAGCCATGCGCCGAGCATCGCATAGATGTTGCCGATGTGCATGCGGCCTGATGGGGTGGGTGCGAAACGACCTGGCACGGGGTTCCTTCCTGTCGTTGGCGGGCGGTTCGGTGTTGCCGATGCAGAGACCGGTTGCGCCGATGCTTGCAACTGTACCTGCATCGGCGGCCGGAACGGCGGGTTTCGTGGGACGCGATTGTGGAATGCGTTGCTGGACGTGCCGTGACGTGCCATGCCGAGGTTGCAGCGTGCTCCGAAAACGTGCCGTCGCTGTGAGATATCTCACAGTGTGAGAAGGATATTTAGCGCATGGTGATACGGGCCGCGCGTTTCGTTTGGGGTGTGCGTAAGGTGGTGTGCGTCATCCGGTATTCTGGGTGGTGATTTCGGCAATTCGGTCTATGCGTTATCGGTATGGCCGGTCAAAAGGGGATTTACAAGGGGCGAATATGACGAAGCGACAGTTCAGTAGAGCGGAAATCGAATACCTGCGTACATTGCCGTCGATCGACGCGGTGACGGACAGCAGAATCACGTATGCGAGGGAATTCCAAATCGACTGCATGAGGCGGTATCTGCAGGGGGAGAAGCCGACTGCGATCTTCATTTCCGCGGGATTGAGCCCATCGGTCATCGGGCACAAGCGCATCGAACGCAATATCGCACGCTGGAAGCGTGACGAGGACATCATGCGCAAGGCGGCCGAAGAGCCGGAACCGCATGATACGGCTGTGGACAACCACAATGCGATGTCGGAAGTGCCGTTGGGCAAGATTCAATCGCTGGTATGCCAGGTGATGGTGTTGAGCGATCGCGTCGATAAATTGGAGCGTTTGGTGGAGGGGCTGCGCAAGGGGGATAAAATCTGAAAAAAAGTTTTCAGATTTATTGGTTTTTTCCGGCGGTTCGCGCGCATTTATCTGATACATTAAATGCGTAGACGGAGTCTTTGAAGTCCCCCTTCTACTGCCGTCTGGTTTTATAGCCCGCGCGAATTTATGACCGCTTTATCGCTTCACTTCAGGTCATCGCGCGGGCTTCTTTATACGTTGTCGGCGGTTTTCTGGTAACATTGGTATCGAAATATCAGCCGACATGCCGGAAACGGTGGTGCCGGCCGCGGACCGGCGGTCGAATGAACTTGCGAGAGGTGGACGATGACTGCATACATGGATCACAAGAACCTCGCCAACGAGGTGATCGACGATGCGCGCGCACGTGAGATCACGGACGGCGTGCATCGTGTGCTCGACCGCATCGCGGCAGCTGAGGAACAAGCCGGACGCGAAGCCGGCTCCGTGCGCCTGCTGGCCGCCACGAAGACGCGCGACATCGGCGAAATCATGGTTGCGATTGATGCCGGCGTGCGCATGATCGGCGAGAACCGTCCGCAGGAAGTGACGGCGAAGGCCAAAGGGCTGGCACGGCGATGCGCGGAACGCGGGTTTTCGCTGGGCGTCGCAGGCGTCGCGCCGGATGCTGCGGCGGAGCATATTCCATTCCACCTGATCGGCCAGCTGCAAAGCAATAAAATCGGCAAAGTGCTGCCGGTGGTCGACACTATCGAATCGGTCGATTCAATCGATTTGGCAGAAAAAATTTCACGTAGAGCCGTGGCTCGCGGTATTACTGTCGGCGTGCTGCTGGAAGTCAACGAATCCGGCGAGGAATCGAAATCCGGTTGCGATCCGGCGCACGCCATCCGCATCGCGCAGAAAATCGGCACGTTGGACGGCATCGAATTGCAGGGACTGATGACGATCGGCGCGCATGTGTACGACGAAACGGTGATTCGCCGCGGTTTCTCGCACCTGCGCAAGACCCGCGACCTCATCCTCGCATCCGGCGAACCGGGCACGGACCGTTGCCGGGAACTGTCGATGGGCATGACCGGCGACATGGAACTGGCCATCGCCGAAGGTTCCACCATCGTGCGCGTCGGCACTGCGATTTTCGGTGAGCGTGCGTTCATCTGAGCGCTTTCTTTGACTTTTTCTGTTTTTTTAAGGATTTGCGAGGCTCGTCCGCCTGGATTGCATTCGTCTGGCTTACATTCGTCTGACTTGCATTCCTCTGAAAAACGGCTTGTCTGAGCTGCGTTCCGCCGGTAGGTGGGGTGCTGCGCGGTTTGGTGCCAAAATTGCCGGTTTCGTGCCTGAAACCGTTGTCTTTCTAGGGGTAAGCCCTCCTATAGGGGGCAAGGGCTTTCGTATGGCGGGTGTGAACATGGGTGTGTTCGAAGGAGAAACCCATGTTTTGGTCTGCCTCTCGATTGATGAGTAAACCCGTCCGTCTGCTCGCCCGCAGGACGGATTCCTACGTGCATGCGCATGCGGTGCTGCGTTCGCCCATGCGGCTGTTCGGTGCCGTGGCGGGCGCCTCGGCTGATTCCTATGATGCCGGTGACGATAACGATGGCATCGGCAATGGCGCCGGAGTCGGATCTGATGCCGGTGCAGCTGCCGACAGTGGTCATGCCGGAACTGTTGCGTTCGCTGGAACGTCTGCTGGAACGTCTGCTGGAACGTTCGCTGGAACGCCGTCGTTTTACGAGGCGATTGACATTGCCGATGTGGTTCGCGCGCGCAGGCTGCGGCGGATTCGTTTCATATTGGTGCGGTGCGTGTCCGTGCTGCTGATCGTGGGCGCGGTGGTGGTCGCGTCGTTGCCGTTCGCCATGCAGGCGCATTCCGCGCGGCGCTTGGCCGAGACATCCGATTCGGCGGCTCGCACGGTTGCCGGATGGCCGTATCCGATGGCGATGGAGGAGTTGGAACGGGCGCGCGCATACAATCGGCGGCTTGCCGTGGAAGGACAGCCGGTATTGGGCGAGGCGGCCGATCCGTTCACTACCAGACCGGCTGGCACTGCCGGAGATGCTGATACCGCCGACGATTCGGCACCTTCCGGCGGTGCCGGGCTTTCCGCGGCGGACACGGACGCGAACTATCAGGGCCTGCTGGATTCCGGCGCAGGCATCATGGGCACGGTATTGGTGCCCAAAATCGGCGTGGAACTGCCGATTCGGCATGGTACGTCCGAACCGGTGCTCGCCGTCGGCGCAGGGCATCTGTACGGCACCAGCCTGCCGGTCGGCGGCACTGGCTCGCATACGGTGGTCACCGGGCATCGCGGCCTGGTCAAATCGTTGATGTTCACACGGCTCGACGAACTGCACGACGGCGATTTCATGTACATCAAAGTGATGGACGAGACGCTGGGATACGAAGTGGACCGAATCAGCGTGATCGAACCGGACGACGTCTCACGGTTGAAAATCGTGCCCGGCGAAGACCGGCTGACGTTGATGACCTGCACGCCATACGGCATCAACACGCATCGGCTGCTAGTCTCCGGGCATCGCGTCGCAATACCGCTGCCCGCGCCAGATCCGGCCGACGTGCGCGACGAACGTGCGACCGAACTGGGCGCGCTCGCCATGACCATCGTTTGCACGATGGGCGGCATGCTGTTGTGCTGCATGGTCGTGCGGTCGATGCGGCCCCGACACCGAATCATGCGGCACGCTTCCGCCTGGCCGCGTAAAGGATAAGGGGGAAGGCCGCGATTTTCGCGGGTCCGCACGTTCCCCGAACCCATCAATGGAGGGGACGGGTTTCAAAACGTTCATCCATAAGGTTCAAGGCATGGAGGCGCATAGGCAATTCGCCGCAGCGCCATGAGAGATGGACATGTCATGAAGTGGATGAAGGACCCGCTTGCCGGCTTCATAAGCCGGTGTGGCGCGCGGATGGGAAAATTCACCGCATTGCTTGTCACGATTGCGATGCTGGCCGGCACCACGGGAGCCGGCGCGACCGCGTTCGCCGACGAAACGGTGACGGATGGCGGCAACGTGGCCGCCGAATCCGCAGCGAGCCAGCCGGAATCGACGCAACAATCCGATGCTGAAAACGCAGTCGGATCGGACGTTGCCGACATTGCCGGGCAAGATGTTGCCGGACAGTCCGCAACGGACGATGACGACGCACAATGCCTTACGGACGACGGTGAATCGCATCAGCCATCGAACGAACAAGCGCAATCGCAACTGCAGTCGCAATCGCAACCGGAACAACCGTCGGAGACGATGCCGGAACAGCGGCAGCCGTGCGATAAGACGGAACAGCCGAATGAGCAGAAGGAGCAGGAACGGCAGGCGGTTAGGCAGCCGACGGCTGAGAACGCTGACGTACCTGCAAATGGTGCTGCACCGACTCAAGACGGCGATCGAAACGACCATGCCGGCGAAAATCGCACGGATGCTGTGGCGAATGGCGATGCGGGCGCGACAGCCGATGACGGCAAAACCGGCGATGCGGACGATGCTGACAACGATGGCAACACTGCTGAAGATGCCGACGATGCCGACAAGAACGGTAAGAATGACGCCGACAAGGATGCCGCGTCGGCTCAAAACGGCAACGATAACGACAAGAATGATGCTGCCAAAGACGATGCCGACGCCGACGAACACATCATGCGCGATCGCTTCACCTTCAATCGCAAAACCGTGATGCGCGCCGCTGCGAACGAAGCGGTGCAGGCGCCGGACCACGCGAAAAGCATCACATACAACGGCGGCGGCAAATACACGCTGAACCTCAACGTGGTGGGCAAGGATACCCGCGAAAGCCATGAGACCACGGAGAAAATCGAAGTGGTGCTCGTACTGGACACGTCCGGATCGATGAACTACTGCATGGACGGAAGCCAAAGAGGATGCAACAAATCGAATCCGAAGCGGTTGACGGCGCTGAAAGAAGCGGCGACCAGCTTCATCGACGCCACCGAGACCACCAACGACACCATCCAGGACGAAAACAGCAAAGTGCGAATCGCCATCGCTCAATTCGGGCAGACATCCGGCGTGGTGAGTTCCCTGACCAGCGATACCGCCGCTCTGAAATCATCGGTGAGCAGGCTGTCCGCCAATGGCGCGACCCCTGCGGACAAAGGCATGGCCGCCGCGCAGACGGCATTGCTGCGGGCAAGGCCAGGCGCGAAGAAAGTCGTCATTTTCTTCGCGGACGGTGTGCCGACCACGCAAAACGCTTTTAGCACAAGAGTCGCCAATAACGCCGTACAAACCGCGCTCGCCATGAAATCGGCCGGCACGCTCATCTACAGCATCGGCATCTTCGAAGGCGCCAATCCGGAGCAGCAATCGTTCGACAACTGGGAGAACGACCAAGCCAACCAGTTCATGCATGCCGTGTCCAGCAACTATCCGAACGCCACCGCGTACGACAAAGCCAATTGGGGTACGGGCGGCAACCTCGGCTACTACAAGGCCACCAACAGCGCGGACGATCTGACGAAGATCTTCGACGACATCCAGAAGGAAATCACCACGGGAAGCGCCTACAGCGGCGTCTCGATCGTCGACGAGCTGTCCGAATACGCGCAGGTCGATGGCGTTGTCTGGAACATGGCCAGCATGCGGAACTTCGGCGGAGCGACCTACTACCGGGTGACCGGCGGCGTGACGCTCAACGTGACGAATCTGCCTTCGGGGGCTACGCCTCCAGTGCTGGAACGTGATTACACATTGTGGTACAGCGACGCCGGCAACGGCAAGATCCGCGTCGAATTCGCCGGCGATTACGAGCTGCTGCACAACGCGACCTACACGCTCTCGTACGGCATAGTGCCAACCGACAGCGCCTACGCGCGGGTCAATATGGTCGACGGCGGCATCAACTACGACGCGACCGGCGACGCGGGCACCGGCACGACCTCCGCAGGAAAGCCGGGCTTCCGATCGAACGCGTCGGCGCAGGTCTGTTACACCTTCGACAAGCAGTCCGCCTGCGCGGCCTACCAGCATCCCGTATTGCAGGTGCCGTCCGCCAACGTGGTCGTGACGAAACATTGGGAAGGCGGAATGCCGGCGAGCGGAGCCACATTGCGCATCGATTTCATGCAGGGCGGCGCATCGAAGCTGGGCAAAGACCTTTCCGAAGATGACGAGCTGCCTACCGGCGAATGGCAGTACACATTCCGTGGCGTGATGGCAGGCGACTACACCGTCACGGAAGGCAACATCGCCGGCTATCACGCGAAAGGCAACGTCACCTCAGTGCCGATCAGCATCACCAGAGCCGACATGTGGAGCGCGTTCGACAAGGGACAGACCGCCACCTACGAAGCCTCGTTCACCAACGTGAAAGAGACGGTGGCCGTGCTGCCGCTGTCCGGCGCATCGGAAGGACGGACCTGGCTGGTCGTGGCCGGCGTCACGGCACTGGTGCTGCTGCTTGCGGGCATCGTCGGACTGGCTTTGATCGGGCGCGGACGGCCGTGACGGAACTGCCGGACGGCAATCGCAATTCTCTGATCGCAATCCGGCAATCGCAATTTTTCAATCACAACTAAAGAGCAACACAACTTACGAAACTTCCCATAAAACCAACCAATCGGCTGCGGTAACAAGGCCGACCAAACCAAGGAAGAGAGGTCTCTCATCATGAAGACGAGAAGGCTTTGTGCAGTAATCGCCGCGGCAGCAACGTTGCTGGGCGGTATGGCGTTCGGCACGGCCGGAGCGTACGCGGCCGGCAGCGCATCGATCGAAGTGCGGCATTCGCAGAAGGGGCACACCTACTCCGCGTACAAGTTCGCGTCATTGACGGTGGACGGTGACGCGGTGCAGGTCGATACGGATGCTGACTGGGTTCAAGCAGTGACCGAAGCGGTGGTCGAAGCCAATAACGCGATGGATCCGGCCGGTACCATGCCGAGCGAATACGACAGCAATCCCGCTGCATTCGCAGCCACCAAAACCGGCGACAATGATGCAGCTTGGTTCCGCGAGTTTGCGAAAGCGATGAAGGCCGGCACCGGCGTTACGGCTGACGGAACCGTTGCCGGTAATGGCGGGGCTGCGACCATCGGCTCGCTTGATGAAGGCTGGTACCTCGTTACCGACACTGACAAGGACGGCGAACTGGGTGTCAACGCCATCGTCGCCACCACGCTCAACGGTCTATCCGCCACGTTCAAAGTGAAGGGCGACGCGGTCACCGGCCAGGGCATGATCAACGCGGTCGGCGCGTTCGTGGCTAAGAACGAGAACGATCCGGACCAGCCGGGCAAGACGGCCGACTCGATCACCACCGAGGATGGTGTGGGCATCGGGCAGACCATCACCTACACCATCACACTGGATATTCCGGACGCGGCAGCAGGCTACGACACCTATCCGTACTATGTGAAGGACGTCGCATCCAAGGGTCTGACGGTCAACAAGGACTTCGCCGCGAAAATCGGCGACAAGGACATGTCGTTTACCTACGTGACCGAGCCAACTGTCGATAATGACAGTGGTAAGACCACTACTGTGCTGAAGTTCGATCTGGCCGGCAAGAGCGGACAGCTGGTCATCACCTACACCGCCGTGGTCAACAAGGACATCATCTCTGCGGGCAACCAGGTGTCCAACACCGCGGAAGTCTCCCGTGACAACGAGAACTGGACCCCGCCGGTCGTATTCGAAGCCTACACCGGCGAATTCGCCTTCCACAAGTATGGTGTCGGTGACGATGCCAACGGTCTTGCCGGAGCGACGTTCAACGTGTTCGAGGGCAGCAAGGCCGAAGGAACCCCGCTCAAATTCGTCAAGCTTTCGGACGGCGAATACCGCTTGGCCGAGGCGGATGAGAACGGCTCCTCCGCGAATGTTGTCTCCACCACCGGCAATGTGTTCATCAAGGGCCTGAAGTCCGGTGAATACACCCTGAAGGAAACCGGCTTCGTGGACGGTTATGCGAAGAACTTCGTGCCGACCTTCACCGTCGAACTGACCGTGAATCAGGAGAACGGCGAATCGACCTTCAAGCTGGTCGGCGCCAACAACTTTGGTCTGGCAAGCGAGGTCGACAAGGCAATCCAGGTCAAGAACGTGAAGAACGTCACGCAGCTGCCGCTCACCGGCGCCATGGGAACCGTGCTGTTCACCATCGCGGCCCTGGTAATGGCCGGAGCCGGACTGGCGCTCGTGCTGCGCTTCCGCGAATCCGATACGCCGATGGCGGTCTGAGCGGGCCAGCAGACAGGCAACGGGGCTTGTTCGGGCGGGTGAGTCGTTGAGCGATCAACGGTTCACCCGCTTTTGTTGTGACGAATACGGGTGATTTAGGGTTTAGTACCGCCTGAAATGGTTGGAAAAACGCCATTCGTACCGGTATGATGGAACACGAAGCGAACAACGGATCGGATTGCTGCCTTGCATCGCAAACACGTATCGCAAGCGCGCATCGCAAACCGAATCGCAAGCCGAACAGGGGAATGGCATGACGGAGGCCATTCGACTGCCGTGCGGTGGAAGGGAGCCGCCGCACGCCAAGCCGAAAGGGAACATCATGTGCAACGGTGGGGGAGCGTTCAGTCCGGAAGAAGTCGAATATCTGCGCTCGCTGCCGGTGGTGGCCGAAGCGACGTCGCGACGCATCACCTACACGGAATCGTTCAAACACAACTGCATGCGCCGGTACCATGCGGGTGAATCGCCGGTCGAACTGTTCCGCGAAGCCGGACTCGACCCATCGCTGATCGGCTATAAGCGCATCGAACGTTGTTTCGCGCGCTGGCGCAAGATTGCCTGCCGTATGGGCACGGACCGGCTGGTATCGGTTGATGGGAATGGTGGAGTGGTGCCATCGGCGTCGGCGGGTGTGGTTCCGTCGGCGGACTCGGCGGAGGTTGCTCGATCTGCGGTATCGCAGCCGGTGCAGCCAACGCAACCGGCGGAAACGCAAAGCAATGCGACGCTGCCCGCGCCGCGCAACGCAGCCGAGGTCCCGATTCTGTCGGGAGGTGACGTGCGCGACCTGCTCATCGCCCAGCAGGTGCGCCGCATCGACGAGCTGGAACGCGAGGTGGCGGCGTTGCGGGCGGAACTGCATTGCGAATAATCGCAAAAATCGTAAAAAATGCGAGCAATCGGCATCGTCCGCAAAGCGACGCATGTCGAGAACGGCGGGCGTGGCGAGCGGGTAGACTTGCGGGTATGAGAATCGCACGTTTTACGCATAATGATGTACCGCAGTACGCCTTCGTTCAGACCGACAAGAACGACGGCAAGGACTATCTCGTGGCCTTGAACGGCTATCCGCTGTCCAGCCAGGCCGTCGAGCCGACCGGCGAGCGCTATCCGGTGGATGGTGACGGCATTCGTCTGCTGGCTCCGGTGATTCCGTCGAAGGTGTACGGTTTGGCGAAGAATTATGAGGCGCATGCGCAGTTCATGCATGAGGCCGGTCATTCCGATATCAAGCATGCGCCGGAGGATATGGTGATTTTCACCAAGCCGAGCACGTCGGTGATTGGTCCGGATGATCCGATTGTGATTCCGCTGTGTTCGAATGATATGAATTTCGAGCCGGAGTTGGCTGTGGTGATGGGTCGTATCGCCAAGAATGTGCCGGTGGAGCAGGCCATGGATTATGTGCTGGGTTTCACGTGCGTGAATGATGTGACGTTGCGTGATCTGCAGGGTCTTGATCCGACGTGGACGCGTGCGAAGGGTTTTGATACGGCGTGCCCGTTGGGTCCGTGGATTGTGACGCGTGACGATGTGGATTGGAAGGATGCGAAGATTTCCTTCACGCTCAACGGTGAGGATGTGCCGATGGCGTCGGGTACCACGGCGAATCTGATTCATGGCATTCCTGAGCAGATCGCGGCGATTACGAGTTTCACCACGCTGCTGCCGGGCGATGTGATTATGACGGGTACGCCGAACGCGTCGGGTCATCTGGATCCGGGTGACGAGGCGATCGTGCACGTCGAGGGCATCGGCGATCTGCGCAACGTGGTGGTGCGCGGCTGATTTTCGGCTTGCTGGCGGACTTTGGATTAGGCGGGTTTGCAACGTTTCGTGATTTCGTTACGTTGCTGCCCGCCTTTTTCGTATGTATTGCGATTGCCGGTGAGCGCTGGTGATTGTCGGTGACTGCCGTCCTGTGTCGAAAGACGGTTTTGAGAAACGCAAAAAGTTGAGTGTGTGGGACTCAAGTTTTGGGAATATAATGGCGATGAAGTCGGTTGAGCATATCAGACAACGACATATGCGTCCGAACGCCGGCCCGGTAGCGAAGGCCGGGCGGCCGGGCGCGAACCATGGAGGATGATATGGAACAGAAGTTCACGCAGATGGCGCAGGAAGCGCTTTCGGACGCCGTTCAGAACGCGGCGGCGCTGGGCAATCCGCAGGTAGACACCCTGCACCTGCTGGACGCGATGCTGCGTCAGGAAAACAGCATGGCCCGCGCGCTCATCGAAGCGGCAGGCGGCAACGCGCAAAACGTGAGCGCCGAAGTGCATCAGGCGATGCAATCGCTGCCGAGCGCCAGCGGATCGACCACAACGCAGCCGGACGTCAGCAGGCAGCTGTCGGCGGTGCTATCGCAAGCCGAAAAAGAAATGCAACGGAGGGGAGACGAGTACGTCACCGTCGACCTCATGCTGGTCGCAATCGCGGCCGCGAAACCTAATCAAAGCGCGGACATCTTGGAAAAGAACGGTCTTACCGCGGATAAGCTGCGTAACGCCCTGACCGCCGCGCGCGGCAGCGACCGCAAGGTGACCAGCGCCGACGCGGAAGGCTCGTATAAAGCTTTGGAGAAGTACTCCACCGATTTGACGGCCGCCGCGAAGGAAGGCAAGCTCGACCCGGTGATCGGCCGTGACCAGGAAATCCGCCGCGTCATCCAGATCCTGTCCCGCCGTACCAAGAACAATCCTGTGCTGATCGGCGAGCCTGGCGTCGGCAAAACCGCCGTCGTCGAAGGCCTGGCGCAGCGCATCGTCGCCGGCGACGTGCCGACCACCCTGCAGAACAAGAAGCTTATCTCGCTTGACCTGGGCTCCATGGTGGCTGGTTCCAAGTACCGTGGCGAATTCGAGGAACGTCTGAAGAGCGTGCTTGAGGAGATCAAGAAGGCCGACGGGCAGATCATCACCTTCATCGACGAGATCCACACCATCGTCGGCGCGGGCGCGGCCGAAGGCTCCATGGACGCGGGCAATATGCTCAAGCCCATGCTGGCCCGTGGCGAACTGCGCCTGATCGGCGCCACCACACTGGACGAATACCGTGAGAACATCGAAAAGGATCCGGCGCTCGAACGTCGTTTCCAGCAGGTGTTCGTCGGCGAGCCGAGCGTGGAGGACACCGTCGCCATCCTGCGCGGCATCGCGCCGAAGTATGAGGCCCACCACAAGGTGACCATCGGCGACGACGCGCTGGTCGCGGCGGCAACCCTGTCGAACCGCTACATTTCCGGACGCCAGCTGCCGGACAAGGCCATCGATCTGGTGGATGAGGCCGCAGCGCACCTGCGCATGGAACTCGACTCCTCGCCTGAGGAAATCGACGAACTGCGCCGCCAGGTGGACCGTCTCAAGATGGAGAAGTCGTACCTGCTGGGCAATCCGAAGAACGACAAGGCCGCGGAAAAGGCCGAAGCGGAACTGGACGACAGCGCCAAGGACCGTCTCGCCGATTTGAACCAGGAAATCGCCGACAAAAGCGAAAAGCTCAACGGGCTGAAAGCGCGTTGGGACGCCGAAAAGAACGGCCACAACCGTATCGGCGACCTGCGCAAGAAGCTCGACGAGCTGCGTACGCAAGCCGAAAAGTACGAGCGCGAAGGCGACCTGGCGAAATCGTCAGCCATCAACTACGGCGAAATCCCGGCCATCCAGAAGGAAATCGCCCAAGCCGAGAAGAACGAGGCGGAATCGGGCGGAGCCGACAATGCCAACGCCGACGTGCCGATGGTCCCCGACCGCGTCGACGCCGACTCCATCGCCGAAATCGTCTCCGACTGGACCGGCATCCCCGTGGGCCGTCTTATGCAGGGCGAAAACGAGAAGCTCCTGCACATGGAGGAGTACCTCGGCAAGCGCGTGATCGGCCAGAAGGAAGCCATCCAAGCGGTTTCCGACGCCGTGCGTCGCTCGCGTGCCGGCATCTCCGACCCGAACCGTCCGACCGGATCGTTCCTGTTCCTCGGCCCCACCGGCGTGGGCAAGACCGAACTGGCCAAGGCGCTCGCCGACTTCCTATTCGATGACGAGAAGGCCATGGTGCGCATCGACATGAGCGAATACATGGAGAAGGCCTCCGTGTCCCGCCTGATCGGAGCCGCGCCGGGCTACATCGGCTACGAAGAGGGTGGCCAGCTTACCGAAGCCGTGCGTCGCCGTCCGTATTCGGTGGTGCTGTTCGACGAGGTGGAGAAGGCCAATCCGGAAGTCTTCGACGTGCTGCTGCAGGTGCTTGACGACGGTCGCCTGACCGACGGCCAGGGCAGGACCGTGGACTTCAAGAACACGATTCTGATCATGACCTCCAACCTGGGCTCGCAGTTCCTCGTCAATCCCGACATGGACGCGGACGCCAAGAAGAAGGCCGTGATGGACGCCGTGCACATGCAGTTCAAGCCGGAGTTCATCAACCGTCTGGACGAACTGGTCATGTTCCACCCGCTGACCCGCGAGGAGCTCGGCGGCATCGTGGACATTCAGGTCGCGCAGGTGTCCGCACGTCTGACCGACCGCCGCATCACGCTCGACGTGACCGATTCGGCGCGCGAATGGCTTGCCAACACCGGTTACGATCCGGCGTACGGCGCACGTCCGCTGCGTCGCCTGGTGCAGACCGAAGTCGGCGACCAGCTTGCCCGCATGCTGCTGGCCGGCGAAGTGCACGACGGCGACACCGTGCTGGTGGACCAGACCGGCGGCGACCACCTGGAGCTGTCCGCGTGGGCCGCGGACCAGCTGGAGGATATGGGCGAGGAGAAGACGGACGATTCCGCCGACGTCCCAAACCCGGCTGAGTGACGATTATCGATTGGTTACCTGTCGGTCGTAAGCCTGCAATACCAGGCCTGCGACCGACAGCACGGTCGAACCGAGCAGTATGGCGATCGCCAGCTTCGGTTGCATGCCGAACGCCAGCCACAACGCGCACGTCCACACCGCGACCACCATCGTCACCGACGTGGTGATCTGCAGCACGCGTGCGCGGATCGCATGACCTACCACAGCGCGGAAGAGCAATTCTTCCGCGCTTTTTTCTTGCGTTGGCTCAGGGGATTTCGCTTGAGATCGCGCCGATTCTGTTGATTCTGTTGACTGTGCCGATTGCGCCTTTTCTGTTTCTGCCGTCTGCTGCGCGGTCATCGCGTGTTGCCGGACAAGCGTGCCAGCCAGCGAAAGCGTCGCGACCACGCCGACGAACGCGAAATACGGATCGCGCGAGCCGGCCGGGAAAATCCACGACACCACGCACAGCAGCAGGCTGTACGCGTAAACAATCGCCATGCCAAGCGAAACCAGCGAATCGCCGTTCGGACGCCGCCGCTGCAATGCGGGCAGGCCGCGGTGGTGAATCGGCGCCGCGCAATAGAACATGACCGGCGTGATGACGATGGCGTGCGGCCACGGATTCGTCAGCCATCCCGGCATGGCGATTTTGGCCAGCGCCAGTAATGTGATGACGAACGTTGGAATGGTCAGGATAAGCGCGATGACGAGGCGCTTGCCGAGGTGGTCGGTGGGTTGTCCGTCGATGTCGGATGCCGATTCGCCGTCTGCCGTCACTTTGCCGTCTATCGTCACTCCACCGTCGGTTGTGTGGGATGGGTCGGCAAATCCGCCGTCCGTCCGCAGCGGAATCGCCTGGCGTGCGTCCGAGCTTGGAAACAGCCGCAACAACGCCCAGGTGGCGATGGATGCGGCCACAATCGACACGGCCGCCAAAAACAGATCGAATCCCATAATGTCCCTTCGTGTTGGGCTGATGCATTTCGCGTTCGGCTGATTTCAGCATAGTGCACGGTTGTGTGGCATGCGGTCGGTCTTGCGAATGAATGTGGATGCGTGGATTGATGTGTTCCTAACGACGTGATACCATCGAACGTATGTTCGATAATCCTGTGTTTGTAGTGATATTGCTGGTGATCGTGGCCGCGCTTGGAGCGGCTGCGGGCTTCTTCGCGGGACGTGCCAAAGGGCAGGATATGGCCCGTGGCGCGAAGGAATCCGACCTGAACGAGGCGAAGGCGCAGATTGAGGCGGATCGTCAGGGTATCAGCGAACTTAACGCGGCGGTGGTGCAGTACCGTACGCAGGCGGAAGGGCTCGGCCAGCAGCTGACGTATCTCAAATCGCAATTGGCGCAAGCTCAACGTGCCGAGGAATTGCGTGTGGAACGTGAGCGGCGGCGAGCCGCCGAGGAGGCGGAACGTCGGCAGGCCGAAGGCGAGAAGAAGCTGCAGGAGCAAAGCAAAGTGCTGTCCGCGTTGGCTCCTGTGCAGAAGAACCTTGACGCGTTGCAGGCGAAGGTCGCGCAGATTGAAGAGGGGCGCAAGCATGAGATGGGTGCGCTCGGCGAGCAGCTCAAGGGCCTTGGTGAACAGCAGGCGCGATTGGACCGTGAGACGAGCGCCCTGTCGTCTGCTTTGCGCAACAACAAGGTGCGTGGCGCGTGGGGCGAAGCACAGTTGCGCAACATCGTGGAATCGGCCGGTCTGCTGGAACATGTCGATTTCGATACCCAAGTGGTGGTCACCGATGCCGAGGGGCGTACGCAGCGGCCGGACATGGTCATTCACATGCCGGGCGGCAAAACCATTCCGATCGACGCGAAGGCGCCATACGCCGACTACCAGCGCGCATGCGAGATTCCAGACACCGCCTCACCGGAGGGACTGGCCCGCAAGAACGAGCTGCTGCATTCCCATGCCAAAGCGGTACGAGACCATGTGAAGACCCTGGGAGACAAAGCCTACTGGAACGCGTTCAGCGATGCTCCGGATTTCGTGATCGCGTTCATCCCCAACGAATCGTTGCTGCAGGCCGCATTGGAAACCGACCCGACACTGATGGACGACGCATTCGCGCAGAAAGTCGCGCTGACCTCGCCGATCACCCTATGGGCGGTGCTCAAATCCGTGGCATACGCATGGCAGCAGCAAAGCCTGACCGATGACGCGAAAATGCTGTTCGACCTGTCCCGAGAGCTGTACGAACGGTTTGCAGTATTGGGGGAGCGGGCCACCAAACTGGGTTCCGCCATCACCAAAACGGTCGGCGCATACAACTCGTTCGCCGCGTCGCTCGAATCGCGCGTGCTGGTCACCGCGCGCAAACTGCAACGCGTCGACCAGAGCAAGGTCATCGGCACCGTCGACATGATCGCGCCCGAAAAAGGGGATATCCGCGAGTTGTCCGCTCCCGAGACCAACGCCGAATGACCATGTTTATCGCTCATAAATCACCCATACCGCGCGGTGAATGACGAGCCGAAAGGATAGGCTGGAACCATGACCGAAGAGAACACTTTCCGCAAGACGACACCGGTTCCGACGCATGATTCCGCTGCGGGCCAGTCTGTTTCCGCTTCGACGGAATCCACCGTCGATTTCGCCATGCTCGAACCTCGCGACCAGCTCAAGACGCTGCTGCAGGCCGAAATGAAGGACAAGCCGTTCTCGGAACTCTCCTCCGTGCTGTTCGACCATCGTGGAGCCTCCATCGTCGGCCATATCCTGCTCGACACGTTGGAGGAAGCCGGCTATTCCGTCGACGATTTCGACGCGGTCGGCGCATTGACCGCCGCGGCCGTGCCGCTGGTCTCCGCCATGATCCAGGCCGCCGCCTCCCGTGGTGAGGATTTGGACGGTTTCGTCATGGACTTCGTCTATCCGTCCATCAAGGGTCCGTCGATTGCCGGCAAACGCGTGGTGCTGATCGACTCCTGGCTGTCTGAAAAATCGTATGTGCAGACCTCATCGCTGGTCACCCTGCGCAACGGCAACGAGCTGAGCCTCGACTTCTCCGTGGTGGAGAACGAAGGCGCCAAAGTGCTGGCCGTTGCCTCGCTGATCGGCGGTGTCGACATGGTCGCCCCGACCATCAAGGTCATCAACCCGGTCACTTCGGAGGAATCCGAACTGCCGTTCGTCGAAGTGTTCAAGGAATCCGAACTCCACTGAACACCGAGTTTCCCGCCGACCGACCGCAAACATATCTGCCGTTGACGTCGTCGAATGTGCGATGACAAGCATGATGATGCATACGGATGCGCGGGCCTTTGACATATTTGTATTGCTGTTCCTATGAAGGGGAGAACGTGCACGATCCCAATCCCATCGATGTTGCCGCACAGGTATCCGGCGAACCGACGTTCCGCGAGGTCGGCGTAGGACCGTGGTCGCAAACCCATCCAGGCGAACCACGCCCGGACGATGCGTCATCCCCCAATTACGACATCCGCTTCGACTCCACCCTGCTCGACGAAGGCGACCGCCGCAACGTGCTCGACCGCTACCGCTACTGGACGGTCGCGGCCATCAAAGCCGACCTGGACTCCCGCGGGCGCCACGATTTCGAAGTCGCCGTGGAGAACTGGACCCACGATTTCAACATCGGCTCCATGGTGCGCACCGCCAACGCATTCCAAGCGCGCCGCGTGCACATCGTCGGCCCGCACAAATGGAATCGCAAGGGCGCGCTCATGACGGAGCTGTACCAGCACGTCGAAAACCATCCATCCATAACGGAACTTGTCGAATGTTGGAAACTGCGCATCGCCGGCGAAATCGCCGCCGCCCAATCGCAAGCCGCCGCCATCGCCTTCCATATGCGTGGCTCCGCAGCCGCGACGGACGGCACTTCCGGCACTGCCCCGAACACAAGCGAAACCATGGCCCAACTGGAAGCCTTGGACGCGAAAATAGCAGAACTGCAAGCCGCCCGCGTCATCGCGCTCGACATCATTCCCGGCGCGGTGCCCATGGAAACCTACCATTTCCCCGAACGCTGCCTCATGCTTTTCGGCGCGGAAGGCCCGGGTCTGTCCGAAAAAGCGCTCGAACTGGCCGATGACGTGGTCTACATCTCCCAATTCGGCTCGGTCCGTTCCATCAACGCCGGCGCCGCCGCCGCGGTCTCCATGCACGCCTGGATCGCCCAGCACGCCGCGCCGCAAGCCTGATCGCGCCATCGGCACGCGGCAAGAAAAGCCGTTAAGCGTCGCTTTGCCGCAATAGCGGATGCGTGCTCGCCGACCAGGCGACGGAACGGCCGTCGAACGGATGGCGGCCAGTCGCGGCCGGGTTGCGAACGGGGCACGAAATAGGGCACACGCTCGTCACGCAGACGCGTTACTGTTAGGGTCATGCCTACTTTCACCAAAGAAGAAATCGTGCATTTGGGCGATCTGGCCCGAATCGCACTCACGGACGAGGAAATCACCCGTCTGCAGGGCGATCTGAACGTCATCGCCGAATCCATCAACAAGGTCCAGGAAGTCGCCACCGACGACGTGGAACCGACCGCGAACCCGGTCCCGCTGGAAGCCTACCTGCGTCCGGACGTACCCGAGACCCCGCTGACCCAGGCCGAAGCCACCGCAGGCGCCCCGGTCTCCGAGGCCGGCATGTTCGTCGCACCGCGCATTCTGGGACAGGAGTGATATGAGCACCACCGAACTCGTCAAGCTTTCCGCCGCCGAGATGGCGGCCAAGATCAAGGCCAAGGAAGTTTCCAGCCGTGAGCTGGTCGAAGCCCACCTTGCGGTCATCGAATCCGCCGAACCGAGCGTCAAGGCCTTCCTGAAGGTCTCCGCCGACCAGGCCCTCGAACAGGCCGACGCCTTCGACGCCAAGTCCGATGAGGACAAGGCGCAGATGCCGGAACTCGCCGGCGTGCCAATCGCCATCAAGGACATGATCGTCACCAAGGGCATCGAAACCACCGCCGCATCCAAGATCCTCGAAGGCTGGGTGCCGCCGTACGACGCCACCGTCATCGAGAAGCTCAAGGCCGCGGGCATGCCGCTGTTGGGCAAGACCAACCTCGATGAATTCGCGCAAGGCTCCTCCACCGAGCACTCCGCCTACCAGACCACCCACAATCCGTGGGATACCGAGCGCGTGCCGGGCGGTTCCGGCGGCGGTTCCGCAGCCGCAGTGGCCGCATTCGAAGCTCCGCTCGCCCTGGGTACCGACACCGGCGGCTCCATCCGCCAGCCGGGCTCGCTGACCGGTACCGTCGGCGTCAAGCCGACCTACGGCGGCGTCTCCCGTTTCGGCGCGATCGCCATGGCCTCCTCGCTCGACCAGATCGGCCCGTGCTCCCGTACGGTGCTCGACTCGGCCCTGCTGCAGGAAGTGATCGGCGGACACGACAAGCGCGATTCCACCTCCATTCCGGAAGGCCCGCGTCCGATGGTCGCCGCAGCCCGCGAAGGCATGAAGCGCGATCTGAAGGGCCTCAAGGTCGGCCTGATCAAGGAGCTCGGCGGCGAAGGCTTCCAGCCGGGCGTCATGGCCCGCTTCAACGAAGGCGTCAAGAAGCTTGAGGAAATGGGCGCGGAGGTCATCGAAGTGTCCCTGCCGCACCTGCCGTACTCCCTCGGCGCCTACTACATCATCATGCCGTCCGAGGTCAGCTCCAACCTGGCCCGTTACGATGGCATGCGCTACGGCCTGCGCGTCATGCCGCCGGCAGGCGTTCCGCAGACCGCCGCCAACATGATGGCCTACACCCGTGAGGCCGGCTTCGGCGACGAAGTCAAGCGTCGTATCGTCCTCGGCACCTACGCCCTGTCCGCCGGCTACTACGATGCCTGGTACGGCTCCGCGCAGAAAGTCCGCACCCTGATCATCGACGACTTCAAGAAGGCCTTCGAAAAGGTCGACGTGCTCGTCGGCCCGACCAGCCCGGTCACCGCGTTCAAGTTCGGCGAGAAGACCGAGGACCCGATGGCCATGTACGCCATCGACATCACCACCATTCCGGCCAACCTCGCCGGCGTGCCGGCAATGAGCATCCCGGCCGGCCTGAGCGACGACGGCCTGCCGGTCGGCTTCCAGTTCCTCGCCCCGCAGCAGCGCGACGAGGTCATGTACAAGCCCGCCGCCGCTCTCGAAGCGGCCCTCGAGGAAAGCTGGAACGGCCCGATCTGGCAGTCCCTGAAGACCCCGTGGCTCGACGGACTGGACAAGTAGGAAGCATCGGAGGAAAGAAAACAAAATGGCTGAAAAGTTGATGAAGTACGCCGATGCCGTCAAGAAGTTCGACCCGGTCATCGGTCTGGAAACCCACGTGGAGCTGTCCACCACCACGAAGCTGTTCTGCCCGGCCGAAGTCCACTTCGGCGGCGAGCCGAACACCCAGCTCACCCCGGTGAGCCTCGGCCTGCCGGGCTCCCTGCCGGTGGTCAACAAGACCGCCGTCGATTACGCGATCAAGCTGGGTCTCGCCCTGCACTGCGAAATCGCCGAATGGAGCCAGTTCGCCCGTAAGAACTACTTCTACCCGGACATGCCGCGCGATTACCAGATCTCGCAGTATGACAAGCCGACCAACGGCAACGGCTACCTCGACGTGGAGCTTGAGGACGGCACCATCTTCCGTGTGCCGATCGAGCGCGCCCACATCGAAGACGACGCCGGCAAGAACACCCACGTCGGTGGCGCTGACGGCCGTATCGAAGGCGCCGACCACTCGCTGGTCGACTACAACCGCGCCGGCGTGCCGCTGATCGAAATCGTGACCAAGCCGATCGAAGGCGCAGGAGACCGCGCCCCCGAAATCGCAGGCGCCTACATGCGCGCCATCCGCGACATCGTGCGTGCGCTGAACATCTCCCATGCCCGCATGGAGCAGGGCAACATGCGCGCCGACGTGAACGTGTCGCTGCGCAACAGCCCGTCCGATCCGTTCGGCACCCGTTCCGAAACCAAGAACGTGAACTCGTTCCGTGGCATCGAGAAGACTATCCAGTACGAGATCCGCCGCCAGGCCGCCATCCTTTCCGAAGGCGGCGAGATTCTGCAGGAGACCCGTCACTGGGACGAGGCCTCGCAGACCACCGCCGGCGGCCGCGTGAAGTCCGACGCCGACGACTACCGCTACTTCCCGGATCCGGATCTGGTGATGCTGCACATCACCAAGGAGCACATCGAGGAGATGAAGGCCCAGATGCCGGAAATGCCTCGTGAGCGCCGCAACCGCCTGAAGGGCGAGTGGGGCTTCAACGATCTGGAGATGCGCGACGTGCTCAACGCCGACGCTCTGGACCTGCTCGAGGACACCGTCAAGGCCGGCGCTTCCGCCGCAGGCGCCAAGAAGTGGTGGCTGGGCGAGCTGTCCCGCGAAGCCAACAACAAGGGCGTGAGCCTTGAAGAGCTGCCGATCACCCCGGCCGACGTCGCCGAGGTCGAGAAGCTCATCGCCGACGGCAAGCTCAACGACAAGCTCGCCAAGCAGACCGTCGCAGGCGTGCTCGCCGGCGAAGGCACTCCGGACGAGGTCGTCAAGAAGCACGGCTTCCAGGTCGTTTCCGACGACGGCGCGCTCGAAAAGGCCGTCGACGAGGCACTCGCGGCCAACCCGGACATCGTCGAGAAGCTCAAGAGCGGCAACATGAAGCCGATGGGCGCGATTATCGGCGCCGTCATGCGCGCCACCCGCGGCCAGGCCGACGCGAAGGCCGTCACCAAGATCGTGATGGGCAAGATCAAGTGACGTTCCGGCGATTGCCGAACGTTGCCTGATTGATGGCATCGAAAGGCGTGCGTTTTTGCGATGAGAGGAATCGTAAAAACGCACGCCTTTCTGCATTTTGTTGCTTTTTATCTGCTTTTACATGCCTTTTCGTACGATTCACGCGTCGGCTGGGGGAGGTTTCACGGGGATTTTGCCTAACAAAACTCCCAGCTGGCGTTCAGTCGGGTACAATACCGTCGGTATGGGTGTGGCGAGGGACCGCGCCGAGAAACATAGGGAACGATAATCATGTCAGAGTACGCTGAAACCACAGCGAAGGAACAGACGACGGACCAGCGGGCGAGGGAGCTGCCGGAACGCATCGTCATTCCGCCCATCAAGGGCGAGATGGTGCACTTGCGCCCCGCCACCATCGACGACATCGCACGCATGGAGGTCATTGAGGCGTACGTCGGCGCATCCGGCATCACCGGCAAGGACCGCGTGGCCGAACGTGGCGCTGTGAACGCGTGGGTGCGTCGTTCCGTGGCATGGTCCAATGGCGAAAAATCGAACGAATCCGGCGTGGGGGATCCGGAATCTCGTCGTACCATCGCATGGTCCATCGTCACCGAAGCCGACCATGACGGCGACGGCGAGCTTGACGCGGCCTCTTCCGACAACGTGATCGGCATGATCTTCCTCATCGACATCGACGGCTGGGCACGTTCCGCCCGCATCCAAGTGGTGCTCGGCAAGGACTACCGCGGCCGCGGCTACTCGCGAGACATCATGCCTCGCGTGATGACGTACGGCTTCGCGCCGGAACCGGCGGGCCTCGGCATGCACCGCATTTGGGTGGCCGTGCCGGAACAGAACACGCGTTCCGTATCCGTCTACCAGTCGCTCGGCTTCGTGCCGTCCGGCCGTTCGCGCGATGCCCTGTGGAACGCGTCGGAGAACCGTTACCAGGACCTCATCGTCATGGACACGCTCGTCGACGAATTCGACCCGATCCGCTCGCTCGACGCGTTCGGCATGCACGTGATCGAAGACAATCCGGGCGTCAAGGAGGCGTTGAGCGCCCGCGAACACTCGATCGCCATCCAACTCAACTCCGTACATAAGGGCGATGCGGACGATGCCGCAGCGGCAGGCCAGAGTGGAGACACGGCGCAGACCTCCGCCGACGAGACGTCTGCCGCGCCATCGCAGGAATCGCAGCCGAACGAAGCATCCGGAACGGCGAAGACGGACCAGAAGGCCGGCGATGCCGACAACAACTGGCCGTACAGCTCGGATGAGCGCAAAACCTCGAAGGATGCTTGGTGGCGCACGCTTGGACGTGGCCGCAAGCGCGACACGGAAGGCAGACGATGAGCGCCGAGGACCTCGACAACTACGAAACCGACGCCGAGCTGTCCCTATACAAGGAATACCGCGACGTCATCAAACTGTTCACCTACGTTGTGGAGACCGAGCGCCGCTTCTATCTGGCCAACAAGGTCGATTTCAACGTGCGTTCCGCCGGCCAGGACGTCTACTTCGACGTGCGGCTGACCGACGCGTGGGTGTGGGACGTCTACCGTTCCAGCCGTTTCGTCAAGAACGTGCGCATCGTCACGTTCAAGGACGTGAACGTCGAGGAAGTGCAGAAAACCGACATCGACATTCCCGACAGCATGTAGCAGACCTACGGAAAACCAGTCTTCGGCGGAAGCCGTACGGCTGGTTTTCCTTCTATCAGGGCGATTGCTGTCGGACTTGGCGGTGATTTTGTGTGCATGCGCACAGGTGCGCTGTGCGTTTCCCTACCTTCGGGTAGAATATCTTCGATTTTGTTTGTAAGGAGACTTCAAAGTGACGCAAAAGCAATCCGTGGTCATCATCGGTGGCGGCCCTGCCGGCCTGACTGCCGCTTGGGAGCTCGTCAAGGACGGTGGCTCCGAACAGTACGACGTGACCGTGCTGGAAGCCACCCGCGAATTCGGCGGCATCTCCCGCACCGTCAAGCATGACGGCAATCGTATGGATATCGGCGGCCACCGCTTCTTCTCGAAGGATGACCGCATCATGGACTGGTGGAAGGACGTTCTGCCGCTGCAGGGCGCACCCAGCTATGATGACAAGAAGCTCCACCGCGAGCATGATATGGAGCCGGGCGGCCCGGATCCGGAAATCGAAGACAAGGTGATGCTCAAGCGCCACCGCGTGTCCCGCATCTACTGGAACCGCCACTTCCTCGACTACCCGATTTCCCTGAGCGCCAACACCCTGAAGGCCATGGGCTTCAAGCTCACCATGGTCGCCGGCTTCAGCTACCTGAAGTCCATGGTGCACAAGCTGCCGGAAACCAACCTGGAGAACTTCTACATCAACCGTTTCGGCCGTAAGCTCTACTCCATGTTCTTCGAGGGCTACACCGAGAAGCTGTGGGGCCGTCACCCGTCCGAAATCTCCGCCGACTGGGGCGCACAGCGCGTCAAGGGCCTGAGCATCATGGGCGTGCTGAAGAACGCCTTCCAGAAGCTCCTGCCGAAGAAGCGCGACAACTCCGAAGTCGAAACCTCCCTCATCGAGGAATTCTGGTATCCGAAGCTCGGCCCGGGCCAGCTGTGGGAAACCGTCGAATCCAACTGCGAAGCCGCCGGCGTGAAGGTCATCACCGACGCCAATGTGGTGGAAATTCGCCAGAAGGACGGCAAGATCGCATCCGTCGTGTACGAGGATTCCGAAGGCAACCGCACCGAAATGGCCGCGGACGACTTCATTTCCTCCATGCCGGTCAAGGACCTTGTCAACGCCGTGGACGCCTCCGACCAGCCGGCTCCGAAGGACATGACCGAAATCGCCAACGGCCTGCCGTACCGCGACTTCGTCACCGTCGGCCTGCTCGTCAAGCACCTGCGCCTGACCAACACCACCGACATTCCGACCCTCGGCAACCCGCCGATCGTGCCGGATTGCTGGATTTACGTGCAGGATCCGGGCTACAAGGTCGGCCGTCTGCAGATCTTCAACAACTGGAGCCCGTACCTGGTCAAGGACGTCGACAACACCGTGTGGATCGGCCTCGAATACTTCTGCGAGGAAGGCGACTCCTTCTGGAACATGACCGACGAGGAAGCCACCAAGTTCGCCATCCAGGAGCTCACCCGCATGCAGGTCATCAACGGCCCGCAGGACGTGCTCGACTCCCACCGCGAACGCGTCAAGAAGGCTTACCCGGCCTACTTCGACACCTACGACCGCATGCCCGAACTCGTCGACTACCTCGACTCCTTCGGCAACCTGTACTGCGTTGGCCGTAACGGACAACACCGTTACAACAACATGGACCACTCCATGGCCACCGCCATCGAAGCCGTCAAGGACATCAAGAGCGGCGAAACGTCGAAAGACAACGTGTGGTCGGTCAACACTGACAAGTCCTACCACGAAGAAAAGTAGAAAAATAAATAACGCGTGCGCATACGCCCTTTCTCCGGCGCTCGACGTACCTTTGTACGCCTTCGGCCTCAGACGGGCGTCTTCGCACGCGTTATTTATTTTTCGCAGCGTAACTTTGATCAAGCCCATGCTTTTTGGCATGGGCTTTTTCATTGCGATTTTCATTGCGATTGCGCGGTGCGCGGACCGCACGGGCGGACCGCGCGTGCCCGCTTCGCGTTGGTCTGGGTTGCGTTGTATGGTTAGGACAGTTCAAAAACCGCGATGTTTCGCGGCGGACTTTTCATTCGACGGAAATTTTCCGCAATTCTTTTTTACAGCTGTCGCGGGCGCATGCCTGTGGAAGCCAAGGAAAGGCAACTACCAGTGGCAACAAGCCCTAATCTCGATGATATGAAACTGCCCGAGCTCAAGGAGCTCGCCAAGCAGATGGGACTTCGTGGTGTCTCCACCATGCGCAAGACCGAACTGATCGCAACACTTCAAGCCGCCCGTTCCGGCGGCCAGGCTCCGGCCGGCGTCACCGTGCGCGCGCCAAAGTCCGCTCCCGCCGCAGACGCTGAGGTCAAATCGGCAAAGGATAAGAAGGCCGATGAAGCCAAGCAGGAGGAACGCCCCGTCCGTGCCAAGCAGGCCAAGTCCGCGGAATCCTCCGAAGTCGCGGATGCCGTGGCAGCGGTGGACGCGTTGAAGCCGAACGATGAAGCGCCGAAGCGTCGTCGCCATCGTGACGCCGAAGCCGGCGCCGACCTGCTCGCCGAACTGGGCCTTGACGATGCCGCTCCGAAGCAGGATGACCGCCGTCGCCGTCGTGATGACGACCGTAGGGACGATTTCGAGCCGCGTCGCCGCCGTCGCGTGGCGGATGGGCCGAAGAGCGAAGACGTCGTGCGCGACCTTGATGACATCCTCGCCACGCTGCCGTCGCAGGAAGACGCCGATGATGATAAGCGTCGCGACGAGACCGAAGACAACGAATACCGTCACAGCCGTGGACGCAACGATCGCCGTGGCCGCCGTATGCGTGTCCGTGACCGCGATTACGACGAGCGTGACGAGCGTCGCGGCAGGGGCGATCGCAATGATCGCAACGACCGTAACGATCGCGCCGACCGCATGGACCGCAACGCCGACCGCGACCAGCGCAACGATCGTATGGATCGCGCCGACCGCGACCAGCATCGCGACGAGCCGAAGGAAGACCTCGTGCCGGTCGCCGGCATCGTCGACGTGCTCGACTCCTACGCGTTCGTGCGTACGTCCGGCTACCTGCCGGGACCGAACGACGTGTATGTCTCCATGGGCCAGGTCAAGAAGTACGGCCTGCGCAAGGGCGACGCCGTGCACGGCTCCATCCGCGCCCCGCGTGAAGGCGAACGTCGCAACCAGCGTCAGAAGTTCGTGCCGCTGCAGTCCATCGACTCCATCAACGGCATGAGCGTCGAGGAAGCGCAGCATCGTCCGCAGTTCAGCAAGCTCACCCCGCTGTATCCGCAGGAACGCCTGAAGCAGGAGACCACGCCGAACAAGCTCACCGGCCGCCTCATCGACATCGTGGCGCCGATCGGCAAGGGCCAGCGTGGCCTGATCGTGTCCCCGCCGAAGGCCGGCAAGACCATCACCCTGCAGAACATCGCCAACGCGATTGCCACCAACAATCCGGAAGTCCACCTGATGGTCGTCCTCGTGGACGAACGTCCGGAGGAAGTCACCGACATGGAACGCACGGTGCAGGGCGAGGTCATCTCCTCCACCTTCGACCGTCCGGCCTCCGACCACACCACCGTCGCCGAACTGGCCATCGAACGCGCCAAGCGTCTCGTGGAGCTCGGCCAGGACGTGGTGGTGCTGCTCGACTCCATGACCCGTCTGGCCCGTGCCTACAACATCGCCGCGCCGGCCTCCGGCCGCATCCTGTCCGGTGGTGTGGACGCGCAGGCGCTGTACCCGCCGAAGAAGTTCTTCGGCGCCGCCCGCAACATCGAAAACGGCGGCTCCCTGACCATCATCTCCTCCGCGCTGGTGGAAACCGGTTCCAAGATGGACGAGGTGATCTTCGAGGAATTCAAGGGCACCGGCAACATGGAATTGCGCCTGAGCCGTGAGCTCGCCGACAAGCGCCTGTTCCCGGCCATCGACGTGAACGCCTCCGGCACCCGCCGCGAGGAGCTCATCACCGATCCTCAGGAACTGCCGATCATCTACCGTCTGCGTCGCCTGCTGGGCGGCCTCGAGCCGGAACAGGCCTACCAGACGCTCGTGCCACGCCTGAAGAAGACAGCGACCAACCGCGATTTCATGGCGTCGCTCATCCAGCAGAGCGGCAACGCCACCAACGGCAACTGAGTCGTCGGCTGCAAGCGAATCTGAAGGTTTGAGGGGCTGCATGGCAATCGCCGTGTAGCCCCTTTCCTATGCGTACGTTTCGACGAATTTCGTGAAATTGACCACTTCTTGGACAACGTTGTCAATTAAAAAATAGGTAAAAATACGACGAGAAAAGATAAATGGGGAAAATATATATGGTCGATATGGGGGTATGAGCTAAATAAAACAAAGATATTTCATGACAGCGTTGCGCCGTCCGGATAAACTGCGGCGATTCCGCGACGGTATGTGCGCGGTAGTGGGTATGGTAAGGAAGAAAAAGAACATGGAACTGCAGTGGGGACGGTCGATTGCGGCCGGTGCAGTGGATTGTTGGAAAAGGGGTATGAATGACCAACAGTGACAATGGTCCGGTAGACGCACGTACGGTTGCGAGCCAGCTCGACGCGACCGATGGCGTAATCCTCGACATGCTTGAAAAGGATGGCCGAGCCACGCTGTCCCACCTTTCCGAGGCGACAGGCCTGTCCGTGTCCGCCGTGCAGTCGCGCGTGCAGAAGCTTGAGCGTCGCGGCGTGATCCGAGGCTACAAGGCGGTTATCGACGACGAGCGCCGCGGCCTTGCGGTGAACGCCTACATCGCGGTCACGCCCATCGATTACTCCCAGGAAGCCGAGATTCCAGACAAGCTCAAAAACATCGACGGCATCATGTCCTGCGATTCCGTCGCCGGTTCGCCCAGCTTCATGCTCACCGTTCGCGTCGAATCGCCCAGCAAGCTCGAAGAGCTGTTGAACCTCATCCATCGCACGGTGTCGGTCAGCACCGAAACCACCATCGTGCTGCAGCGTTACTTCGCGAAGTGACCGCTGTTCGGCAGATGCCGCGGTAGGGTGCGCGGTAGGCTTATACCCATGAGCGACAGCGAACATGACTGGCTTCGGCCAGAAGAAGAAACCGAATCCGAAACCATCATCGACGCGCGCACCGCGCAGAACAACCCCGAAGTGGCCGATGTGGTGGCTAAAATCGCCTCGCTGCGCCAATCGATAGACAACGTCGACACCGCCATCGTCTCGCTGCTGGCGGAACGGTTCAAATACACGTCGCAGGTGGGTGTGCTCAAGGCGCGTGCGGGCTTCGCGCCGGCCGATTACCAGCGTGAACATGCCCAGATCGAGCGTCTGCATCGCATTGCCGACGAAGCCGGACTGGATCCGGAAATCGCCGAAATGTACCGCGAATTCGTGGTGACCGAGGCCAAGCGCCGCCACAAGCGCATCGCCGAAAACGGGGGAGACCCGGGCGTACTCGACGTTTTCGCCTGAGCCGTCCGTTTTCCGCGCGCCCCGCGCGAACGTCCATTGCCGACGGGCATGCCGGGCACTACATTAAATGCCTTGGAAAGTTGTTTCGATTGCGATTGAGAGGTCCGGCATGCGCCACGCCACCGCGAACCGTCCATCCGGTGCCCGACGCCCGCTTGCCGCGGCGATCGCGGTCGCCGTCATCACCGCCGCTCCCGTCGCGGCAGTCGGCGTGAACGACGCGATATCGGCCTTGCAACAGAATGGGCAGTACGCGGCCGATGCATCGCATGATGACGTGATGAGCGCCTACACCTCCATCGACAAACCAGGCCGCCTTTTCCTGACCAACAGCGGATCCTCCACGTCGAAACGCGTTCCCAAAGGCGTTGTCGCATTGCCGTGGAAAATATCCGCCTCCTTCACCCTCAACGGGCCCGACGTAAGCGTTTCCGACGTTTCCGGCGCTTCCGGCATGATCGGCATACGCATCGCCCTGCATGCCACGAAACCCGACGTGACCGCCAATCTGACGCCAATCGTCGCCTTCACCATTCCCGGACGCGTCGGCAGTGACGTGACCGCCGATGACGGCGTGCTCGTCTCATCCGACAACACCTCGACCCTGGTGGCTGCGGTCGGCAAACGGGGCGAGGACCTGACCTTCAACGCCTACGTGACGGCGAAGCACTTCACCATGAGCTCACTGTCCATCGCCGCGGTGGAAGGCAACGTTCAGCAATCACTGCCTGACCTGACCAAGCGCGCAACCACCTTGGTGGACGGTCTGACCAACGTCGGCTCGCAACGCAACCGCAAGCTCATCGCCCAACTGGAACAGCTCAGAGACAACGAGAAAGCGCTTGCCAAACAGACCATCGCCGTACGTTCCAAAGCGCACGATCAGGCGTTCGACGGCTACATCGACGCGTACGTGGGCTCATACACCACGCATCTGTCCGGTTCGATCGGCAACGCCACACAGCTTCCCGCCATTCTCGGCACCGCGTCCGAACTGAACGGCGATACCTCCGTAGCTAAATCCGTGGCAGACCTGGCCAACGCCGTCAACGACGTGAGCGCCGCATACCGGCATATCGGCGCGGCCGACGCCGTCGACGAGGTGATTCGCACCATCGAACAGCGCGGCACATCCGGCTTGGTGAACGAGCTCACCAAGCGCGCCGGCGAGGAACAACAGCGTGGCTCCAAAGACTACAGTGCCGGCCAATCGCAGCTGTCCGCGGCCATGATCCCGTATTCGATGGATTTCACCGACGCATACACGGCTCGGCTTAAGGAACTGGGCGCCACCGCAGGCACGGCTGGCAGCTACGAAACCCAGGCGATCGCCGACGTGCGTGCCGGCATCAAAGACAATGAGAAGCTCAAAACCGCGTCCGACAAGGTGTCCGCGGCGATGACCGCGTTGGCGGACGCCAGCGAGCACACCGGACAGGCCAGCGCATTCCACCAGATCGTGCTGCGATTCGCCGACCAGCTGGATTCGGATGACGACACGTCCGAATCGGGCGCTGCCGATGACGCTTCTGTGCTGGACACGTTGCGTTCCGCCTCCGCCAGCCAATCGTTGTGCGCGAAAGCCGAGAAACGGCGGTCCCGTGCGCAACGCAAGGCCGAACGCGCGCAGGCGAAGAACAACACCGCCGATTCGACCAGCTTGGTCGATGACAAGAACGCCATCAGCATGGATGATGTGATGAGCTACGCGGGCGGACTACGCCCGTCGTTCGGCGCCGCAGCGGACACCACGTCGAAGAATGTGGCGAAAGTCGGGGGAGTGGACGGCTCTTCGAAGAACAGCGGTGGCGATTCGTCCGACGGTTCGGCGGATTCGTCCGCCAGCTCGCTACCAATTACCGGCTATGGCTTGGCGAAAACCGGTTTCACGCCGGATAATGGCGATTTGATTGACGAGACGGTCGAATTGGCCGCCGCTGCGGAAGTTTTCGACGATGCGCTGCAGGCCGGATTGGGTGGGAACGGTTCCGGAAATTCGTCCGCTGGCCCGCAGTACCTCCTGTCCGTTCCGGTGCTGTAGAGCACGCGGTTTGTGCGATGCGCTAAATCCGATAGTGCTCCGTCGCTTACGTGGTGCGTTTCGGGGTTTTTGATTGCGATTTCCGCCTCCGCTTGTGCATTCGTTGAGATTACGCCCATAAAAACCATTTTTCGCGTACGGGTTTGTGCGCAGGGGCAGGAATGTACGCTGAGAACAGCCGAGAACGGGATAAGGACGGTTCTATGCGCGCACGTCTTGCGATTTAGGGCGATTCTGCACGGACGTGAGCAAAAGGGGATATGATTTCGACCGTTTTGCCTGCGATTTATACCCCTTTTCGCTCACGAAAGCATTTTTCCCGCGATTTTGACTGAATATGAGCAAAAGGGGGCACGGTTAGTTGCAGACAGTGACGGGATATACGAGGGGCCTCTCCTTCATGCAAAGGAAAGGCCCCTCGTATGTGGGTGAAGTGAGCGGCTGCGCTACAAAAGCCGCTGGCGGCTCACCTCAGAGACTCACTTCTTCGGTTTCTTGGCCGGCGGTTCGCCTAGCTCGCTTTCGGCGACCGTCACATCGGCGGCCTCGTCCTCACCCTCGGCGGCAGCCGGTGCGGTGAAGGCGATCGGTCCGGTCACGCGACCAGCTTCGGCGATATCGCCCAGCGCGGCCTCGATGGACCCGCGCACATCGTCGGCAACGGCAAGCGTCACAGACAAGATCGGGGTCTTCATCGAAACCTTGGCCTTCGACTTGATGCCACGCAGCGCGGCCAGAGCCTCACCGGCATGAGCAAGCAGATCGGCGGATGCGTCGCCGGCGGCGGCCGCGTACACGTCGGCCACAGGCCATGCTGCGCGGTGTACGGAGCCCTCGCCCTCATGCATCCAGCTCCACACCTCTTCGGTGGCGTACGGCAGATACGGGGCGAGCAGGCGCGCGAACGCATCAAGACCCAGGCCCAGCGTGGTGCGTGCGGACTTCACCGCGGCCTCGCTCGGCACGTTGCCGGTGGAATCGGCGGTGCCGTAGGCGCGGTTCTTGACCAGCTCGATGTAGTCGTCGCAGAACTGCCAGAAGTAGTTCTCGATGACTTCCAGAGCCTTGGAATGCTCGTAGTTGTTGAGATCGTCGGTGGCTTCGCGGACCACGGCGGCCATCTTGGACATCGCGGAACGGTCGATCGGCTCGGTCACGTCGGCCGGGTTCCATGCGGCGACTGCCGGAGCGCCCACGTGATGGTTCTCGTCCTCACGGCCGATGGCCAGCGCGAACTTGGTGGCGTTGAGCAGCTTGATGGCAAGACGACGGCCGATCTTCATCTGGCCTTCGTCGTACGTGGCGTCCAGGCCCAGACGTGCGGCGGCGGCCCAGTAACGCACCGCGTCGGCGCCGAACTGCTTGATCGGCTTGTCCGGCACGACCACGTTGCCCTTGGACTTCGACATCTTCTTGTGGTCCGGATCGAGGATCCAGCCCGACAGCGTGGTGTTGGCCCACGGCAGGCACTTGTTCTCGAGATGCGCGCGATCCATGGTGGAGAACAGCCAGGTACGAATGATGTCCTGACCCTGCGGACGCAGATCCATCGGGAACGTGGCGTTGAAAATGGCCTGGTTCTCTTCGCCCGGCTCCTCCCAACGGGTCACGATCTGCGGAGTGAGGGAGGAAGTGGCCCAGGTATCCATGATGTCCGGCTCGGCGGTGAAGCCGCCCGGCACGTCACGCTGGTCCTCGGTGTAGCCTTCCGGCACATCGTCGGTCGGATCGATCGGCAGACGGTCCTCGCTCGGGGTGATCGGATGGTCGTAATCGGCGGTGCCATCCTCCTTCACCGGGTACCACAGCGGGAACGGAACGCCGAAGAAGCGCTGACGGGAGATTAGCCAATCGCCGTTCAGGCCGTGCACCCAATTTTCGTAACGCACGCGCATGAAGTCCGGGTGGAAGTTCAGTTCCTTGCCGCGTGCGATGAGCTCGGCGTTCAGCTTCTCGTCGGTGCCGCCGTTCTTCAGGTACCACTGGCGGGAGGTGACGATTTCGAGCGGCTTGTCGCCCTTCTCGTAGAAGTTCGTCATACGCTTGGTCGGGGTCGGCTCGCCGTCCAGATCGCCGGCAGCGCGCAGCTCGTCGACGATGACCTTACGTGCGGAGAACGTGGTCTTGCCCGCGGTCTCCTGGAAGATACGCTTGCCTTCCTCGGATTCGATCCAATCCGGGGTGTCCATGACGATGCGGCCGTTGCGCTGGATGATGGAACGCAGCGGCAGGTTCAGATCGCGCCACCATTCGACGTCGGTCACGTCGCCGAACGTACAGCACATGGCGATGCCGGCGCCCTTGTCCATTTCCGCCGCCTTATGCGCCAGAATCGGCACCTTCACGTGGAACAGCGGGGAGTAGACGTACTGGCCGAAATACTGCTTGTAACGCTCGTCGTCCGGGTGCGCGATCAGCGCGCCGCAGGCGGCCAGCAGTTCCGGACGGGTGGTCTCGATATAGATCGGGGTGCCGTCTTCGAAACGGAACGCCACCTTGTGGTAGAAGCCCGGATATTCGCGCGATTCCAGTTCGGCCTGGGCCACTGCGGTCTGGAACGTCACGTCCCACAGACCCGGAGCGTCCTTCTGATACGCTTCGCCACGGGCCAGGTTGCGCAGGAACGCCTTCTGGGCCACGCGCTGCGGATGCTCGCCGATGGTGTGGTAGGTCTGCGACCAGTCGATGGACAGGCCGAGGGAGCGCCACAGCGCCTCGAACTGCTTCTCGTCCTGGGCGGTGAGCTTCTCGCACAGCTCGATGAAGTTCTTACGGGAGATCGGCACCTGGTCCTTGGCGTCGATCTTCTTGCCGTCCGTACCCTCGAACGGCGGCACGAAATTCGGATCGTACTTCAGGGACGTATCCACGCGCACGCCGTAATAGTTCTGCACACGGCGTTCGGTCGGCAGGCCGTTGTCGTCCCAGCCCATCGGGTAGAACACGTCGTAGCCGTTCATGCGCTTGAAACGTGCGATCACATCGGTGTGCGTGTAGGAGAACACGTGGCCGACGTGCAGGTGGCCCGAAACGGTGGGCGGCGGGGTATCGATGGAATAAACGGCCTTACGGTCGCGGGTGCCCTGGAACTTGTAGACTCCGCTCTCGTCCCAGACTCCGCGCCACTTGTCTTCGAGACCGTCCACGCCGACCTTGTCGGGCAGCGGCGTGAGGTTCGCGTTGATGGTGTTATCTTGGCTTTCAGTCATAGTCGCTAGTCTAGAAAGCGAATGTGACAACTGCCGTCGTATCAGCGCCTATCGAACCGAATGCCGGAATCGCAGGCAAATCGCGGAAAATCCACATAAAAAACCGTGGAAAAATCAGTGCAGCGTCAATCTGTTCAACGGCAGCAGACGGTCGGTCAGATTCTTCGGATACCCCTGCAGCCCATCGGAAACGGCAAGGAAGTTCTTACGTGTGTACAGCCAGTCGCTGGCCGCGTTTTCGCTGACGGCGCGCGCGTAATCGCGCATGCGGGCCTGATAATCGTTGTCGTTGGTCGCGGCCATGGCATTGGCGTAAGCCTGCTGCGCGTCGCCGTTCTCGAAATGGAACACGGACTGGCCGTTGTCGAAGACGCTTGCGTCACCTTCGTCGCTCATGGTGGTCAGCGCGATGTTATAGGTGCCGGCGTTCATGCGTTCCGTCACGTCCGCGGCGGAATCGAGCACTTCCAGATTGGTGTTGATGTTGAGGTTTTCGATGGCGGTTTTCACGTCGTTGCCGATGCTTTCGTATTCCTTCGGCACCAGAATGTCGATTGGCGCGATGTAGTTCACTCCGAAATACGTGCGCATCCGTTGCCCCTGTTCGAGGTTGTAGAGGTACAGTCCGCTCAGGTCCTCATACCCGTCTTCCAGCGGGCTGATCGGCCCTCCTAGCGGCGCGTACGCGTCGGGCGCGTTCTTGGCGATGGTCTTCGCATCGATGGCGTATCGCGTCATCTTGCGGATCTGCTCGTCGGAGAAGGGGCTGTTGTTGTCGTTGTTGAACGCGAGCATCACCTTGTCGAAGCTGATGCCGCTGTCCGCGGTAATACCGTTGGTCTTGCCCAGTTCCGAGGCGGTTGAAGCGCTCAGCGGCAGCGCCATGCTGATTTTGCCGGCTTTCATGGCATCGGCCATGGATTCCTCGTTGGTGTAGTAGTAGAGCGTCACTTGCGATGATGCGGCTTTTTTGCCCCAATACGAGTCGTTGCGTTGCAGCACGATTTGCGATTGGTCCGCGGTTGACACGGTGAATGGTCCCGATCCGACCGCCGATTTCGCATAGTTGGTTTTGCTTTCCGCGTCGTACACGATGCCTGCACGGCCGGCCAGCGCGCGCAACAGCCGCGGATTCGGCTTGGCGAGCGTGATGACCACCGTATTCGCATTGGGATTGGTGATTTCCTTCAGATCACCAAGCTGGTCGGCTCCCACGTAATGGTTGTTGACGGCGTTCTGCAGTGACCAGACCACGTCGGACGAGTCGAGTTTGTGCCCATTGGCGAACGTCATGCCGTCGTTCAGCGTGAACGTGTACGTGAGACCGTCGTCGGAAGCCTGCCAGGAGCTGGCGATTCCCGGCTGCAGTTTGTTGGTTTCGCTGCGTGACACCAGCGTTTCGTATACGTTGCCGAGCAGCGCTTGCTCCACGGCGGTGCCTTGTTCGGTGCGGATGTCAAGCGATTTCGGCGCATTGCCTTCGATGCCGACGGTCACCGACGAGTCGGAGACGAGCGTGCCGAAGGATGTGATGGGATTCTTGCGGCCTGTCAGCGACAGTCCCAGCCACAGCAGCACACTGAGCACGATCGCGACGCCGAAGAAGATCAGCCAGCGCGTCGCCTCGGCTTTCAGATTACGTTTCCGCCCGTTTTCATCCATGCACCCGAGTCTAGTTGACGCGTGCTACACGCCCGATGGCCGGGTGCGATTCGACGGAGTGCCGGCGCGGCGGCTGGCATGCGTCGGAATCACGCGGCGAACGCGCCCGGACACGTGTCGTTGAGGGGGCAGTCGGCGCAATCCGGTTTTCGCGCATGGCAGATGGCGCGGCCATGCAATATCAAACGGTGAGACAGATCGGTCCATTCTTCGGGAGGGAAGCAGGCGGTGACCTCACGTTCGATGGCCACCGGGTCAGGGGAGGGGCTCGCCCAGTCGGACCGCCACCGCAATCGCCCAGTCACACGAATCACATGCGTGTCCACAGGAAAACCGGGCACGCCGAACGCGTTGCCCAACACCACGTTCGCGGTTTTGCGGCCCACGCCCGGCAGGCTGACCAGCGAAGCCATATCGGCTGGCACCTCGCCCCCGAATCGCACGCACAACTCATGCGACAGCCCGATGATATTGCGCGCTTTCGTACGGAAGAAGCCGATGGTGCGGATGATGTCCTCGACGTGCTCGGGATTCGCGGCGGCAAGCTCCGCCGGACCGGGATATTCGCCGAACAGTTCCGGCGTGACCATGTTCACGCGCTTGTCGGTGGTCTGCGCGCTCAACACCGTAGCCACCAGCAGTTCGAAAGGAGAATTGAAGTTCAACGCGCATTTCGGATCGGGAATCTCCACGCACAACTGCTCGTATTCCTGATGCATGCGCGCGATCCGCGCCTTCTTCGATTCCCGAGGCATGCCTCCAGCCTACCCCTCGCATGCGGACGAACGCGGAAAACCTATGGAAACGTCGCAATCGGCAAAAACAGCGAAAATCCATCGAAAAAACAACGGGAAATCAGCGAAAGGCCAACGAAAACAAACGGAACCCGTCGAACATCAACGGAATGATCGCAAGAAAAAGTCAGCTTTCGCCGGATTCGCCGTGAGCCGCATCCTTGGCCGCGGCCTCATGCTCATCCTCTTCCGGCGGATCGAAACGATAGCCGACGTTGCGCACGGTGCCGATGAGATGCTCGTACTCGCCACCCAGCTTGGCGCGCAGACGACGGATATGCACGTCCACAGTGCGGGTGCCGCCGTAATAGTCGTAGCCCCACACCTCCTGCAGCAGCTGCGCACGCGTGAACACGCGGCCCGGATGCTGCACCAGATACTTGAGCAGCTCGAACTCCTTGTACGCCAAGTCGATCGGATGGCCATGCAGGCTGGCCGTATAACCGTTGGTATCCACCACCAGATCGCCGGAACGGATCAGGCCATCCTCGTTCTGCACGCCCTGCTCGCCGGTGCTAGCGGCCGTGCTGGCCGGCGCATTGCCCCGTTCGGACACCAGACGCAGACGCCCCTCCACTTCGGCGGGGGAAGCGGAGGCCACCACCACATCGGCGATGCCCCACTGCGAATTCACCACGGTGAAACCACCCTCGGTGAGAATCAGCACAATCGGCGTGGACAGTCCCGACGCGTGAATCAGACGGCACAGCGTTTTCGCGGTGGCCAAATCGTCACGCGCATCAAGAAACAGAATGGTGTTCTCCGGCATCTTCACCAAGCTCGCTGCATCCATCGGCAGAACGCGCACGCGGTGGGACAGCAACGCCAGCGAGGGAAGAACGGTGGCCGGGTCGCTAGCGAACGTCATAAGCGTAAGATCCGTCACGTCAGCTCCCTCATGTTCCCTATAACTGATGCCGCGATTGTACACTCGGTATGTGTTATCGGCGTTTCCTCGATTGTAACCGAAGTATGTGGACACTTACGGCTACATTTATTCATATTGCATACGGAATGACCACAATATGAAAAGGGGGTCCGAGATGACCGCTGAGAAGGCCACCGCCCAGGAAGCCACGCGGAAAGTCGCTTTTGCCAAGGTCCTGGCGATTCAGATCATCGCATACGTGGTGCTGGTGGCGCTCGCATTGGTTCCCGGCATGATGTACGGCGACGCCGCCAAACCGGCCGCGGTTCCGTTCACGATCATCGCCTCGCTGGCGATGGTCGTGCTGCTGGTGGTGTTCAGTCCGTTCCGCGACGGCGTCGCCGGCCATGTGATCGCCGCGATCGCAGGCCTGCTGTCGGCGATCTGCGCCACGACCGTGATGCTGGGCAATGTGATCTTCCCCGCCGGCCTGGATGGCGGCAAAAGCTTCTCCATGGAGGAAGCGTGGATCGCCGGCGTGGGCGGACTGCTGATCGTGCTGATCATCGTATCCTTCGGCCGGCAGATGGCCCGCGAAAACCGCACGCACCTGATCCGCTCGCTGTCGCACAGCGTGGTCGAAGGCGTCGCCATGATCGCCAGCGCGGGCTGGTGCTTCCTGCCGGTGCTCCTGCCGACAACGCATTCCAGGGCCGCCGCCATGTCCGCTGCCTCCGGAGCCACGGTGGACATGTTCAGCAACGTGACTACGACATGGGTCGTCGCCGCGATCGTGACGGTATTGGTGGCCGTGGCGTTCACCGTGTGCTCGTACTTCTGGCACCGCGACGCCGACCCCGAGCCGGATGCGCGTTCGCCGTGGATCGGCCTCGCACTGCTGCCGGTCATGCTGACCGGTCTCGCAGTCGGTCTGGCGGCGCTCGCCATCGTCGTGCTGTAAACGGCTGTTCTAATGACAAAGCCCGTAATCGCAATGATTACGGGCTTTTATTATGTTGGATTGGCAGTCAACCGAGGAATCCGAGATGCTCGAACAGCACCTTCACGCCGATAAGAATCAGCACGATGCCGCCGGCGATCTGCGCGGGCTTCTGCCACCGCGAGCCGAACGCGCGGCCGATATACAGGCCGGCGGCGGAGAACAGGCCGGTGGTGATGCCGATGATGACCACCGACAGCCAGATGTTGAGCGTCATGAAAGCGAAGCTCACGCCGACCGCGAATGCGTCGATGCTGCAGGCCACGGCGAGCGGCAGCATGTGCTTCCAATCGAATTCAGGGGTTTCCTTGGCGTTCTCCTCGTCCTCTTCGAACGCCTCGCGTACCATATTGCCGCCGATTAGGGCGAGTAGGCCGAAAATGATCCAATGGTCCACGGCGGTCACGTATTTGCTGAACGTGCTGGCCGCGAAATAGCCGAGCAGAGGGAAAAGCGCCTGGAATCCGCCGAACCACAGGGCGGTTTTGAACGCATCGACGCCGCGAAGCTTCTTGACGGTCAGGCCTTTGCCGATGGAGACAGCGAACGCGTCCATGGACACGGACACGCCAATGAGCAGAATCTGAATGAGCATAGCTGGTGAAAAGGTTCATCCCGCCGGTCTCCCCACGGGATGGGCCTCGACGGATTGCGTTCCGCCTACGCCTAGGAGTACCGACACAGAACTGCCACACGCGGATCGATGGTGTCCCGCGGGCTTTGAATTCAGCGAATACTGTTCGCATGCCGAAAATTACAAGCCACCACTATAACGCACAAGCCGCCCTTGAAACAAGAGCGGCTTGTTATCGTCTATCGTCGAGTCGGAATTATTTCGACTCACTTCTCGCTTCCGCATGCTGCGCATGCGGCTTCGCAGCATAGCTGCTCACTTCGGCTACTGACAGCGCACCGCGCTGTCAGCTTCACGCCTCAGCGAGGCGCTTGCGGGCTGCGACGATTTCCTCCTCGGCCTTAGCGGCGCCAGTCCAGTAATCGCCCGGCAGGACTTCCTTGCCCGGCTCCAGAGCCTTGTACTGCTCGAAGAAGTGCTTGATTTCAGCCTTGTGGTACTCGGACACGTCGTCGACGTCCTTGATGTCGTCGAAACGGACGTCGGCCGGCACGCACAGCACCTTGTCGTCTCCACCGGCCTCGTCGACCATGTGGTACAGGCCGACGGCGCGGCATTCCACCACGCAGCCCGGGAACACGGAGTTCGGGATCATGACGAGAGCGTCGAGCGGATCGCCGTCCTCGCCCAGGGTGCCGTCGATGTAGCCGTAGTCATCCGGGTAGCCCATGGAGGTGAACAGGGTGCGGTCCAGGAACACGCGACCGGTCTCGTGGTCCACTTCGTACTTGTTCTTGGAGCCGCGCGGGATCTCCACCACGACGTTGAAGGTTTCTGCCATTGTTTTCTCCTTGATCGATATGATCAGCAGTAGTTCGTTACTTAGAATACCCGCTTTCGCGCCATATCGGCACCATTTTCCGGATACCTATATGAATGGTGCTCAGTGCTGGGGAGATAAGGCGTGATGCGCTCGCTGGTCAACATCTTTTTGGCCGATTGTGATTGACTATCCTGCCTTGGAACGTTGGAAGAACAATTCCGTAGGTGGTTTTGCTCTTCCGTAGGTGGTTGGCTCTGGTATCCCTGCGGCAAAAAGGCTTGATTTCAGCCATTCTGTTTGCGTGGATTGACCGGAGAGCACCTACGGAATCAAAAAAACCACCTACGGAATGCACAAAGCCGGGTTGAAAACGTGAGAAACGTCTTCAACCCGCCCTTGATCTATGTGTTTTGCGCTGGCTGGGTGCTAGGCAGAGTGCCTAGCACCCAAACTCACTCAGTCCTCGACCACCGTCAGCACGTGCGCCACGTCGGCCCACGGTGCCAGCGAGACGTAGTTGTCCCAGCTCCATTCGAAGTCGCGTCCGGTCAGCTCGTCGCGCACCTTGAGCGGCTTGTCGGTGGCGAAACCGAAGTCGGGCAGCTCGATGTGCACGATGGACTGGTGCGCGTTGTGGCCGTCGAGGTTCACCACCACGATCACCGTATCCGGCTTGCCGGTACCGGTAAGCTCGGCCGGGGTCTGGCGCAGGAACGCCACCACGCCCGCATCGTCGCTCGGCAGGACGTGCAGGTTGTGGTAGCTGCGGCATGCCGGATGCTCGGAACGGATTTTGTTGAGCGAGGTGAGCAGCTCGGAGATGCCGTACTTGTCGGCCTCGTCCCAATCGCGCACCTTGACTTCGTACTTCTCGTTGTCGATCTGCTCTTCGAATCCCGGACGCTGCTTGTTCTCGATCAGCTCATAGCCGTTGTAGATGCCCCAGCTCGGAGAGCCCATCGCGGCGAGCACCGCGCGCACCGCGTGACCGGCGATACCGTTGTCGCGCAGGTAGGCGGTCATGATATCCGGCGTGGACGGCCAGAAGGTGTTGTGCTGGTAGAAACCACCGTCGCCGTTGGTCTCCTCCAAGTACTCCTCAAGCTCTTCCTTGGTATTGCGCCACGGGAAGTAGCAGTGCGACTGCGTGAAGCCGGCATAGCTCAGCGCGCGCATCATGCCCGGACGGGTGAACGCCTCGGCCAGGAACAGCGTCTCCGGATGCTTCTTCGTCACGGCGGCGATCACGTCCTGCCAGAAACGCACCGGCTTGGTATGCGGGTTGTCCACGCGGAAGATCGTCACGCCGGCCTTGATCCACAGGTCCATGATGCGTTCGGTTTCCGCTTCGATGCCTTCCATGTCGGCGTTGAAATCGATCGGATAGATGTCCTGGTACTTCTTCGGCGGATTCTCGGCGAATGCGATCGTTCCGTCCGGCTTGGTGCGGAACCAGTTCGGATGCTGCTTGACCCACGGGTGGTCAGGCGAGCACTGCAGCGCGAAGTCGAGTGCCACTTCCAGCCCCAGCTCATGCGCGTGCGCGCAGAACGCCTTGAAATCGTCCATGGTGCCGAGCAGCGGGTCGACGGTGTCGTGGCCGCCCAGCTCGGAGCCGATGCCGAACGGGGAGCCCGGATCGTGCGGTCCGGCAATCAGCGTGTTGTTGCGGCCCTTGCGGTTGGTCACGCCAATCGGGAAGATCGGCGGCAGGTACACGATGTCGAAGCCTTCGGCCTTCGCGCGGTCGAGGCCGGACAGCGCCGTCTTCAGCGTGCCCTGCACGATCTTGCCGTCGGCGTCGAAATACGCGCCTTCGGAACGCGGGAAGAACTGGTACCATGCGGCGAAGCTCGACTTCGGACGCTCCACGCGGAAGCGCTGCGGATTCGACGCGCTCAGGCCGTCGCGCAGCGGATTGGTTTCATGCAGGCTTGCGATTGCGTCGGTGGTCGCTGCGGCAAGACGCGCGGTCGCGTCGAGCGACTTGTCGGCAACGGTCTTCGCCGCTTCGCGCAGCGTCTTCTTGTCGTCGGCGGTCAGCTTGGAATCGCGTGCGCCAGCCCAACGTTCCAGCAGCTGCGCGCCGGATTCCAGCGCGTTCTCCGCATCGTCGCCGACCTCGACCTTGATTTGCGCGTCGTGCAGCCAGGAAGCGTACGTATCCTCCCAGCCTTCGACCACGATGTGCCATTCGCCGAGCTGCTTCTTGACGTCGGCGTAGCCGTCTTCCCACGGCTTCAGGTCGCTGTGGTCGCCGATCTTGACCATCGCTTCCCAGCGGTCCAGGCCGGGGTTGGTGCAGGTCATGGGGAAGCGGGCCTTCTCGGTGCCGCGCGTGTTGCGCACGGACACGGTGGCACCGGCCTTGGTGCGGCCTTCGATGAACACCTGCGCGGTGACCTTGAATGCCTCGCCAAGCTCCACGCGGGCCGGGTACAGGCCGTTTTCGGCGGACGGAGTGATGTCAAGAACGTTTACGCGGCCGAACTGTTCCGGGCTGGTGCGGTTGATGATAGGTGCTGGAGTTTCGCCGACGGTTCGCTTCGTTGCGGTTTTCGGCTTGGAAGTGCGCTTGGTGGTTGGTTTTTTGGTTGTCGTCTTTGCGGTTGATTTCGCGGCTGTCCTCGTTGTCTTTGTGGCCGCTGCCTTGGCTGTTGTCTTTGCTGTTGCCTTTGTGCGCGGTGTCGCGCTTGATGATGTTGCTTCATTCATATAGCCGATTATAGAGGTAGTTGTGTTCTTTTTGTGATTTCCCTTTTTCGTAACGATTACGGCGATGCGGCTACAAGTACTTTCTTCAAATACTTTTGGTAAAGCGTTTTAATGCATGGTTTGCGATTATGTTCGATTATGAAGGCTGCGGCGGCATGACCATACGTTGTGCGCGTCGGTTGCGTTCGATATGTATGGGGACTTTATATAAAAGGAGCGAAACGTCCTGGGGAAAACAAAAAACCGGAAACCAAAAGGTTTCCGGTTTCAATTGGTAGCGGGGCATGGATTTGGACCATGGACCTCTGGGGCTACGCCCCGGCCCATGGTCCAAATCCATGCCGGCCTGAGCCGATTATCACTAATCCTAGCGGCGTAAGGCACGATGGTGTGCCATGAACGCTAAAAAGTTGCAGCCGCCACCTGAGTGGCGAGTGAGCGTAGAAGACTGGGTGAAGTCCCTGATTGCCAGTGGGTACAGCGAAGACACGGTGCGGTGCCGGCGCTACAAGCTCACGCACGCGGCCATAGGTTTAGGCAAGTCGCCCGTTGACGTCACCACCGGCGATCTGGTGTCTTGGATGGCCGGCCAGCATTGGAAGCCGGAAACGCTGAAGGCGTACAGGAACACGCTAACGTCGTTTTTCGGCCGTTTGCAGCGAACCGGCGCAAGACCGGACAATCCGGCAGCCGATTTGCCTAAGGTCAAGCGTCCGAAGGCGCACCCGCGCCCGTGCCCCGACAAGCATATTCTTGCGGCGCTGGCGAAGGCGAACGAAACCGAAACGCTGATGCTGAGGCTTGCGGCCGAGTGTGGTTTGCGGCGCGGTGAGATAGCGGGCGTGAACTCGCGGGATGTCATGGACGATCTGCTGGGCAAGTCGCTGATAGTGCGAGGCAAGGGCGATAAACAGCGCATAGTGCCGTTGCCCGACGATCTGGCCGAAGCCATAGAGTCGTGCGGCGGTTGGCTGTTCCCCGGCCGGTGGCAAGGCCATGTCGAGGAAAGCTACGTGGGCAAGCATATAAGCCGTCTGCTGCCAGAAGGGTACGGCGCGCACAGCCTCCGCCACCGGTACGCCACGGCGACGTACGCGGCCACGCATGACTTGTATCTGGTGGCAAGGCTGCTGGGCCATGCGTCGGTCGAAACGACGCAAATCTACGTCGCCATGCCCGACGCGCGGTTGCGTGCGGGCATGGCCGCCGTGATGCTCGGTGCCTAGACCTGTTTGCCAGACATGCGGATTGGATTGTAGGCCACGCCCATGCCGGCCGCGATCAGGCCGCCAACGGTGGTGATGTAGTCGCCCACTGCCGGGTCCCCGAACTTGGTGAAGCCGAAGCCTACGGCCACGGCCACAAGTCCGAGTACATAGACGATGGTTCGCACGGTGTCGTTGAACACCGGCTTATAACCGGTGTCGGCGGCGTGCTGGGGTTCGTTGCTGGTCATGGGTTACTCTTCCTTCTTGCTGGTGGCGGTCACGGTGATGTCCAAGGCGTCCAGTTTGGCTTTAACGGCCTTTTCCACGGTGGCCGCGATGTCGGCCGGGTTGGCTCCCAACGCCTTGCTTAGCGCCTCGATGGCGGCTGCTTGGGCGGTTACGGTGGCGCTCATTTCGCGCACGCGCTTGTCGATGTAGCACACGCGCGTGTAGATGTCGCCACTGCTGCCGTCCTTGGTGCCGCCGTCGTCGGTGCGGCTCAGAAGCGCGTACAGTCGCGCGGTGTCCTTGTGCATCCAGCTCAGTCGCACCCAAGCGGGTTGATTGTCCTTGCCGGGGGTGCCCTCGGCACCGATTCCGTAGTTCCAAACGTCTCCGGCGCTTGTCATGTTGTTACCTCCCAATATCTCGTTGGCTTTGTTGATTACATAGTTCACGTCAAGGCCGTTCACGGCCTTGTCTGGGCACCCGTAGTGGTCTGTGCCGGGTATCTCCCGGTGCAGCCACACGTTGCCGTTGCGCCCGTCGTGCCACAAGCGGCCCCAGCCTTGACGTCGCGCGATCTCGGCGCACAGGCGGGCAGAAGCGTCCATGCACGCGCGCGTGCAAGGCACGCCGGCCATGCCGCCTTCGTGTTCGATGCTCACTGTGCTGTTGTTGCTCTCGAAGTTCGCGTCGCTCCAACTGCCGTCGCTCTCGCTCACGTACTGGTGTATCTCGCCGTGGCCGCCGATGCCGTAGTGGGCCGAAGCGCCTCCGGCGCGTTGGAAAACGCTGTCGGTGCCGGTCAGATAGCCGACCATGATGTGCAAGGTGATATGGCTTATGGCGTAGCCGTTGCGCCCGTCGTAGTGGTTCGGGCTGCCCACCCATTTGATGTCGCTCACACTCTTGTCTCCTTTCATTTTTGTTGGTCAGTCGTGGTCGAACAGGTCGGCCGGCGGTTCTGGCGGCGGCGGGCCTAGGCCCTTGTAGATGTGGTCAACCAGCGCGCGGTTCCATTGCCACAGACGTTGGTTGTCGGCTTGCATCTCCTGCGCCATCCTGTACGCCTCCAACCGGTTCTTGGCCGCGTTGAACAACTGGGACACGACGGCACCGCCGATGGTGCCGCCCATGCCAACCAGCGCGATAATCACGCCCTCGCTCATATGATCGAGTTCTTTCTTGTGCCGATTACCTGAGTGATCACCAAGACGTCTGTTCTGGTTCCCTGATTGCTGTTGCACACGTTCGCTTCGCCGGTAATCCATTTGTCGGTGGAAGGTGAATATGTGTTGATGGTTTTTCCGGTGATCTTGTAGCACCGGTTCTTCAAAAAGAAGTAAGAGGTTTCGTTGAAGTACGATGTGGTCAGGCTGATTGCCTTTCCGTCCGGGTTCACGACATCCATGCTGCTGAAGACGTTGTCATTGCTTCGGAAACAAATCGTCAATCGCTCGAAGTTCGCCGCGCTTTCAGAGAGCGTGATGGCACCTACGAAGGGTGCGTTGTCGTTGTCGTACAACACCACGGTGTTGCCCCTGATGTCGTCCAACTGTTTTTCGACGGCGGCCATGCGGGCGGTGAGCTTGTTTGGGTCGGTGCCGTCGTAGTCGAAGCCGGCCAATGCTTCGTCGATGCCTTCGGCCTGTTGCCTGATGATGTCGGGTAGCTCGCGCACTTGGTCGCTGTCACTGGGATAGGGAAGACGGTAACGCTTCGTTGTCTCCATCGTTCGTCCTTTCTTTGCTCATTGCCATCGCCTTGCTTGCGGCCGCCGGTGGTGCCCCGGTCTTGGTGACGTGCCGAAGCGCGCCCAGAATCCAGTCGGCCTCTTTGAACGTGGCCGTCGATGTGAGTTTCTTCATGTCGGCGCACGTCGGTTTGCCGGTTTTCTGGGTGCGTGCGGGCCAGACGCGCACGCGGTGCGTCCAGCGTGAGTGCGGTGCGGTCACGTCGTAGGTGAGGGTGCCGCCGATCACGCACCACGCGCCGGTGGTGGCCGGCGCGCTGGCGTCGAACCGGCTGCCGGGGAACAGGTACACGTCGGGCCGGCAATACATGTGGCGTTGCTCCATCTTGTCGCCTCTGAACGTGAGTTCCGGCAAGCGAACACGGTTGTTGCTTTCAGCCAGAGCTGCCACGGCTCTTGACATGTCGATGCTTGCGGCGCTGCTGGCCGAATTGGTGGGGTATTCCGTCCAGTCGGCCTCGATGCTCAGACAGGTTTCGCCATTGCGGGTCTGCGTGGCGATCTGGGCCACTCGGCTGCCATCGTAATTGAACTCATACATGGTGGCGGCCTGTTCCTGTTCGGCGGCGGTCGCGCCGGGATTCGTCAATCCTCGGTGCGCGTATTTCATTTCGACTTGGGTGTAATAGTCTGATGCGCTATCCAACGTGGGGTCGGCGTCGATGATGATACGTGACGCCGCAGGGGTGCGGTAGTCGTCGTTTATGGTGGTTGACCCGTCGCCCAGCACGATGGTGGGGCCGGTAAGTATCACGTCGGTATTCCAGAAGGCACGTATATCGCGGAACTGTGGCACTTTTGCGGCGCTGGCGTCTTGGTAGGACATGTAAAACATGCGGTCTACCTCGAAGCTGTATTTGCCGTCGATCTGTCTCGTTACCTTGCGTTCGCAGAAGTCCATGAAACTGTGCCGGTCGCTGGCCTTCGGCGGCGTCGAAAACGTGTAGTAGGTGATGTCGTAGGCGGGGATGCCGTCGAAGTTAAGCCATCGTTTCAGCGTGTCGGTCACGGTGCCCTGTAACCACCATTGGAAGCCGCGCGCGGCCTGCGCGTCGGTGCCGTCGTTAGGCCCCTTGCGGCAGTCGGTGCGAAGGATGTAGATACGGTCTGATGCGGTGAGCTTGATACGGTTTCGCCCGCCGTCGTGGTCGAGCATCTGCACGTCTGTCACGTATCCGTCGAACAGGGCGTAGCACAAGGGACTTTCGTTGTGGGTGCCCTGTAGCTCCCACGCCGGCCGGACGGTGAGCCGGTGGCCTATAAGACCGTTGGCGGACTTGGAATAACGGCCGCCCTGATCTATCAAGGTGATGTTCAGGACGGCCGGGTTGGTTTCATCCCACGGCTTCTCCACGCCCCACTCGATTGTGAACGGAGACAAGGGCACAAGATCGTCGCTGCCGTCCTGTGCCTCGGGCAGTTGGCGGAGGTCAAGGAAGATGTGGCAGCCCTCCGGCAGCGGGTTGCTCCATTTGCTCACGGCACTCATAACGCTAGCTCCCTTCCGCGCACCTTGGCCCAACGGTCAAGGCTTGCCACGATCTCGCCGGCCACCTTGTCGTTGTCAAGGTTTCCGTGCGCGTCCACGCTTATGTTCACGGTCACGTTGGCCGGTCGTGCCGCTCCGGCCACGCCGGCCGGTGCCGTGGTGGCGAACAGGCTGGGGGCCGAAGCGCGGGCGCGCAACGGCGTTGCCGTGGCTGTGGCTGTGGCTGTGGGGTCGATGGTGCGCGAAGCCGAGTAGACGCGCATGGGCTGGGCCATATAGGACGCCGAAGCCGAAGCAACGGACTTCTTCGCGCCGAAGATGCCGGACACCCACCCGCTTACCTTGTTCCATGCGCCGCTAATCCAGTCGAACACGCCGCGCACCTTGTCGGCCAGCCACTCGAACTTGTTCGCTATCCAATTGATAGGGCCGGCGAAGGCGTTCTTGATGCCCTCGCCTATTCCACTGAAGAAACTGCCGATTGAAGACCATGCCGACTTGAGCCAAGAACACAGCGCGTCCCATTTCTCGCGTATCCAGTCGGCGGCAATGCCGGCGACTTTCTTCACGTTGTCCCAGTTCGTCACCAGCACGGCGATAACGGCCACGATGGCCAGAATCACGGCCACCACCGGCAGAAACGCCAAGTTCACGGCACCTTGTGCTGCGGCAACGATGGCGGCCACGACGCTGTACGCGGTCATGGCTGCGTTAAGCGTGACTATGACGGCGGCCACGGCCGCGATCACGGCCACCAGCGGGCCAAGCCACGACGTGTTCGCCTGTATCCATGTGGCGACACCGGCGAGTTTCTCGGCCATCTGGGTGAGGAACGGCAACAGGGCTTCGCCCAACGCGGCCTTGGCGTTCTCGAAGGCGGCGTTCATGCGCTGTTGCTGGCCTTGCGCGGTGTCTGCCTCGCGCGCGAAGTTGCCCACGGCCTTGCCGCTCTGGGCGGTGATGGCGGCAAGCGTGGCTTGCATTTTGGCGTTGCGGTCGCCCGACTTGTACAGGTCGCCCAATCCCATAGAAGCGGCCTGAGCCTGTAGTGTGGCGTCGTTCAGGCTGATGCCGTACTTCTCTATGGGGTCCATTTCGCCCTTGAGCGCCGATGATAGTGCGTCCACGGCGTCGGCCGTGGTGCCTCCGAACATGCTGGACAGATCAGCGCCCAAGCCGATAAGTTCGTTTGTCTTGCTTGCCGACTGTTCCGCGGACATGCCGAAGTTCTGTAGCTGGCTGCCCACCAGCGTGGCGAACTCGTTGTATTCGTTCTGGCTTAGGCCCACGCTCTTGGCCGCGTTCTTGCTCCATGCCAGCATTTGCTTGCTGGAGTCACCGAACACGGTTTCGACGCCGCCGACGCTTTGCTGTAGGTCGCCGGCAGCCTTCGCGCAACTGGCCGCGCCCGCGCCGATGGCGGCCAAAGCGGCGCTTGCCGCCACGCTGGCTTTGCCCACTTTGTCCTTGAAGGACATGCTTGCGCGCTGGGCCTTGTCCATAGCGGCCACGGCGCTGGTGGCGTCACCGATAATGCGAATGGCAAGAATCGCGCTTTTCATCGTCTCGCCTCCTTTGCCTCTTGCTCGGCCTCTTCGGCGTCCTCGCGTTCCTTTTCCAACAGTTCCAAACAGGTGCCCCAGTCCTCCGGGCTAGGCTCGCTCTCGCGACGCCACGCCCACGGGGTGCCGCCGAAGCGGGCGGCAAGCACGCACGAATAGGCGTTCAGGCCGTCGGTGTCCCAGCGGGGAAAGGGCCGAAAGTCTCTTCCTCGCCGTCGCTCACGTTGGCGGCCACCGGGGTGTCGAACATGTCCACAGCGTCGTCGGTGTCGTTGGCCATGTCCTCGATGCTCACGACGGTTGCCAGCCACCGGTCGAACGGCAGATTGGTAAGTGAGGTCTGGCGGCAGCGCATATAGGCGCTATAGGCGTTGAACTTGACGGCGGCCTCCATGAGGCTGCCCCAGCCGTGGGCCTTGCCGTAGGTTTCTGCGGCGGTGCGTTGGAACATGGTCACCATGATTTCGTCGGTGTGACCGTCGGTGTAGCGAACGCGGGTGTTCGCCGGTATGGTGGTGTCGCTCATTTGCTTAAATCTCCTGTGGTTATGCGGTTTATGATCTTTTCGACGGCCTGAGAGTAAAGGGCCGTCCATTCCGGTTCGGTGTCCTTCGCGGCCTTGTTGGCGAAATAGGTCGCCTTGATGTTGTGGCCGGGCCAGCCGTAGTTAATGACGCCGGCATATGGCACCTTGCCTTTGTTGCCGGCGCGCACCACGCCGGCTTTCTGGGTGGCTCCGGCGCGCACGGTGCGCGACAGTCTGCCGGATACGTGCGGGGCTGTTTTCTTGGCCTCGCCGGCGACTATTGAAGCGGCCTCGCGGTTCACGGCCTTGAGGTCTTTCAGATCGTCGCCGGCTTTCTTCAGGCTTCGCGCCAACTGGCCCGCGCCCTTCAGTTGCAAGGAGCCGTTGCCGCCGGCCCCAATCGTCCCGGCCAAACGTCACATCCCGGACGGCGTGTAGGCGCTGGGCGTCACGTCCGTTGCGGCAAAACTGAAGTCGTTGGCGTTCTTGCTCTTCACGTCGCCGCCGATCTGGATGCTGGCAATTGTCACTTTGCCTTTCCATTGGACGGTGCCCGACGTGTTCGGAATGAACGTGAACGGCAGTTCTTCGCCGCTGTGCTGGTTGCACCAGACCTGAAGGCCGTCCATGCTGAAGTCTTCCTTGACGCTGCCGGTCAGCGTCCAAGACTCGGTTTGGCTGCCGCCCTCGCTGTGCCCGTCAAGGAAGTTGTCCGGGTCTTCGGTGTCGGTGCTTGGTTCCAACGCGGTGTTGGTGACGTCCGCGCTAAAGTCCTGTTCGCTGCCGGTGTCTCCGATCTTGAGCGAGCCGGGGCCAAGTGTGCGTACCTTCGCCATGATTGTTTCCTTTCGGTTAGTCTTCGGTTAGTTCCAAGGGGTTAAGGGTCAGTTCGTAGGCCGCGAGGTTGCCCCCGCCGGCCAGCGAATAGGTGACAGGCTTCGCGCTTCGCATGTTCACCTTGCGTTCCCAGAGTCTTTCGACCACGGGCGTGATGATGTCCAATGCTTGCACCTGTGTGGCGGTGGTGCCGGCGATCACGTTCACAGTCCAGATGCGCTCTTGGAACTGGTAGCCCTCGAACGTGATCGTCGGCGGGTCGATCAGCATAACGGCCTTGCCGGGCAATGGCCGGGCCTCTTGGGCGTCGATGGTCACGGCGTCCACGAGGTCTCCGGCGGCGTCGGTGAGCAAGTCCATAAGGGCTTCGCGTTCCTCGCGCACGCTCGCGGTCATGCGATCACCAGCCCGCCGGTGTTCACGCCCGCGGCCTTGAGTTTCGGCCACACCGAACGCAACGGATCTGTTGAGATTCTGAACGGTTCGGTGGTGCCGTCGCCAACGTCCATGACGCCCAGCCGGGCGTCGCGGCTGTTGTACAGGTCCGCAGCACAACTCACGATGCAATCGGCCAGCACTTCGTTCTTGATGGACGCCGCGCCCACGGCGCTTGCCACATACGCCTTTGCGGCGGCCAGCTTCGCGGCCAAGCGTTCATCGTCACCGCTTGGCACGCTCACTTCGTTGCGAAGCTGAGCCAACAACTGTTCGTCGTTCATGGTCACATCCCGGTGGCAGTGAACTTGACAGGCAACAGGCCGTCGGTGAAGGTCGCGGCCACGGCCATGTACCCGTACACCGAATAGTTGTCCACGATGTTCACTGGGTCGGTATTGGAAAGCTGGGTGGGGCCGCCGCTCTCCCACACGGTGACGGCGGTCGGGTCGATGAACGCGGCGGTGCCGATCGGGGCCTTCGGCAGCAAGTACACCGGCACGCGCATGAGGTCGCCCACCACGCCGGTGACGTCGAAAGCGCCGATGGTATCCGACCCCTTGCCGGAAATGTCCATGAACCGGTTGCCCGAGTCCTTGAGCTTGATAAGGGCCAGCGCCACGTCCTTGGAAACGCCCAGACGGGTCATGGCCGCGTTCCTATCGTCCATCACCTCGGCGGCGTCAAGGATAAGGCCGGCCCACTGGTCTGGCGTCATGTCGTTCAAAGCGGCCGGGGCCGTGATGTTGTTCGGGTTCTGGGTCGCGTCGCGCTGGGACTTGATGAGGTCGTACAGGTAGGTGCGCACGGCGTTTTCGGTGGACTTCGCGTAGGCGTTGTTCAGGGCCTTCAGCGCCGTGTTGAGCATGGGGGTGGTGCTGCGCTCGATGGTCTGACGCGAAAGCGTGGTGTAGCCGCCATAAGTGTTGATGTCGGCGGTCTTGGTGCCGAACTTCACCTTGCCGAAGGTCAGGGCCGCGCCCTCGGCGGTCTGCTTGTCCACGGCCGTGGTGTCCTCGCTCACCACGTTGTATTCCATGCTCATACCGGTGGCCGGCAGCGTGTCGCGGGTGAGGATGTTCGTCACCTTGCGGCGCTGTTCGATCAGGCGCAAGTCATCGGCAATCCATGCCACGGTGTTGCCGGTGTCGCCGGTAACGATGGCGTCGCGGGTCTGGCGCATAAGGTCGATGGCGGCCGCGTGGTTGGCGTCGCGTTCGTCGCTCAGTGCCTTGAGATAGTCGCCGGCGGTGCGGAACTCGCCGCCCAGCTCGGCCGGCGGGGTGGTCTGGATGCCGGCGGCCACGGTGGCCTTGATGCCGCGCAGTTCCTCACTGAACGCCTCCAAGCGTTCGTTCATGGCGTTATCGCGCTGTTCGTTGTTGGTGTTGTCGCCCATAACGGGTGCCTCCATTCCTTCGTCGTTGTTGTTGGTTGTGATGGTCTGGGAACGCTGGCCGGTGATTTCGGCGGCCGGATACGCGGGGATGCCGGTAACGGCCACCTCGAACAGGTCGATTGCCCTACGGTGGACTTCGGTAACGCCGTCGTCCGAGTCGATAACCCTGTTTTCCACCGGCCTGAAGCCGATGCTGAAGCCGTCGTAGACGCCTTCACGCACCAGCTCGGCGGCCTCGCGCCCGCTTTCGGTGTCGGCCAGCTTCGCCACGACGTGCAAGCCGTCCGCTTCGCGGCGCATGTCGGTCAGCTTGCCGATAAGGTCGCCATGCTCGCGGCTCACTTTCACGGTCTTGCGGGTGCCGAAGTCGCAATCGGGGTCTATCACCTCGGCGTAATCACTGAACAGCGCATATCGCTGATTGAAGGGCACGGCCACGCCCTCCAAGGTCATGCCGTCGCCGGTGTCGCCGGTGTCACGCAAGCGTAGGCCGGTGACGTTGAGCGTGCGCGCCTCCATAAGCCTTTCGTCGTGCTCATTGCTCATTGGTGGTTCCTCCGATCTGTTGAATCTGGGCCGCCTGTTCGGGCGTCAACGGCGGCAAGCCCTCGCGGTCGCGCACGTCGTCCACGGTGAGCCACCCGGAGCCGATTGCGGTCTTGTAGGCGTTGTAACGGTCGGCCATATCGGCGCGGCGGCTGCTGTCCCAGTCGAAACGCACCACCCGGCCACGCGGTAGCAAAGAACTTAGAAGTTCCTCGATCTCGCCCGTGTAGGCGGCCAGCGTGTAGTCGGCAAACTCAATCCAGCTTTGCTCGATGTTGGAATAGGTAAGGTTGCTGCCGTCCACGGCGGCCAGCATGATGCTGGCCGGGATGCCCAACAGGCGGGCGATCTGGGTGGTGTCGAACTTCTGAGTCTCCAAAAACTGCAAATCCGCCGGCTTCATATCAAGCGGCACATAGGTAAGGTTGCTGCCAACCACCTTGATGTCACCGGCCTTGCCGGCCTTGCCCCAATCGTCCTTCGCCTGTTTCGCGCTGTCGGGCGTGATCTTCTGGTCGCTCTTCAGATAGCCCTTAACGTTGCTGCTATCGGTGTAGAACCGGGCCTTGTAGTCGCGGGCCATCTTCGCGCCCTCCACCTCCTCGCGCGCCGCCGAAATGGGGCCAAGGCCACGCAACCGGCCGGGAACGTTCAGGAACTTCAGGTGTGTGATTTCATCCGGCGTGTACTCGCGGCCAAGATACGAATAGCGAAGCACCGGCGCGGCGGGGTCGCGGCCATCGTCGCGCACGGTCACCAGAGACGGCGGCAAGACTTGGCACGACACCACTTCATTGCCATACCTCAGCTTGCGAACGAAGGCGTTGCCGTCCAAGCACAGGCTTGCCACGATGTCGCTTATGAAGTCGCGTCGGCTTCGGTTGGCGTCCGGGTGGTCGATGATGGATGTCAGCGTGTTGAGCTTGATGCCACCGCGCATTTCGTGCATCGGCAAGCCGGCGATTGCGGTTTGAAGCACCTGAACGCCACGAAATACGGTGGACAGTTGCAGCGGGTCATACGCGGCCGTGCGGGTGGGTGGCATTATCTCGGCCGGTATGTCGTCCACGGCGGCCACGCCGCGCGTGATGATCTTGCCGGCGAAGCGTAGCCGCTGAAAAAAACCGAAGTCGTTCATGCGGCACATCATGCGCGCTCACGCATGGCCGTGGCGAGTGGCGCGCGCCATTGCCCGCCACAGTCCACCACAGCCGTACATGGTCAGAATATTTGCAACGGCCCTTCTGGTTCGGGCCTGTGCGAGACGCCCCACGCGGCAAGCATGGCGCTTTCCAGCGGCGAAGTCTGGCCGGTGCTGCCGCGCCTTGACACGCGCCAAGCGTCGCCGCTCCATGTGCGCGCGCTGTTCGCCGCGCTGGCGTCCAATTCAGCGTCGGCGGCATGGCGGACGGTGCCGTTCTCAAGGCCGCTCACGAACGCTTGGCCCACGCTGAGGAAGTCGCCGGCTTGCATGTCCACGAAACGCACAGCGGGGTCGCCGTTCGTGTCGGCCAACGCTTCCAATCGGTCGCACAAGTCGCCGTTCGGGCCGCGCGAGTCCATACACAAGGGCGCGTCGTAGGTGGCGCACAGTCTGGTGATCTCGCCGGGTGCCGCGCCGGTGCCGTCCAACACCTTGAGCAACTGGACCGTTACCGTGCCGTCGTGTTCCTTGATGCCGGCGCTAATCGCCGTATGCGTGGCGTCCACGTCCACGGCGGCACCGAACACCACAGGCCGGCCGGCCAAGTCGCCGGGCGCTATCGGCTCGCAAGCGGTGGCGTTCCACAGGTCGGCCGATATGACGCGCTCGGCTATGCCCACGTCGCGCCGGTTGGCGAAGGCTCGCGCCCAACCGGCCTTGTTGTCCCCGAACTGCTGGCGAAAGTCGGCCAACTGGCGCAAGTCCCACAACAAGCCGGCGGCCGGGTGCCAGCGTGCCACGGCCTTGAGGTCCTCGGGGTCTTCATCATCGGGCAAGCCGAAGTCGAACCACGCCGTGCGCTCGGGCACGTCGCCGGCGCGCAAGCCGTCCAACAGGCTGTTGAAGAACGTCGAAGCGGCCGTGCCTTCGGTCGATGTAATCCACATTTGAGGTTGCACGCCGGTGAAGCGCAAGCGGGTGTTCATGGTCGGCCCCAAGCCGTCCAAGATCATATAGCCGGCCTCTTCGGTCAGGCTAAACGCTTCATCCAAGGTGAACTTGTCCATCTGCACGCCGTGGCCAGCAACCTTCGTCACGGCCAAAGGGCGTATGAAGCTGCCGTTGACGAACCGCTGTTCCATGCCGCCGTTGCTCAGACGCGGCTTCAGGGCCAGCGGGGCAAGCCGGCTAGAGTGCAATTGCTTCACATAGTCCTTGAAATGCTGTTCGGCGTCCTTGCCGGTCTGCGCCAGATAGTAGATCTTCCTATCTTTGCCCAACTGGGCATTGCGCGTGTCCTCGGTGTCTATCAACGTGCTTTTGCCGCACTGGCGCGGCGTGGTAAGCACGATGGTGTCATACCGATACGTTCCCGTCGTTTCGTCGATCTCGCCGGCCACGTCGGCCACGTAGCGTTGCCACGGCAACAACGGTTTGCCCAATAGTTCGGCGGTCTTCGCCACCACGCCGCCGTCGGTGCGGCGCGAGGGGTCACGGCGCGTGCCGGCCCGCATACTCGGCGGCGTGGTCATGCCTTCGCCTCGGCCAGATAGGCGGCCACGTCTTCGTCCACCTTCGGTTCCGGCGGGTACATGTCCTGAAGGCGCTGAACGTTATCCAGATAGGTGTTCATGTTGCGGCTGATCTCCTTGCCGGCGTTGCGCTGTGTGTCGATGTTCTGGGCAAGGGACAACAGGCTGGCGCATAGCGTGGTGGCGAACGGGTCAAGGTCGCCGCCCGAACGCTCGGTAAGGCTCTCGATCAGCTGCCGCGTGGCCTTTTCCTGTTGCCCGACGTGCCGGCCGGCGGTATCGTCGAAAATGTCGAACGTGTTTTGGCTCATTTCTCCGTATCCTTTCTTTTCCTTGATATTCCAACGTTTTCTCCCAGTTTTTCCTCCCGTGTTGGGGGGAGAAAAAACTGGGCGCGGGGTCTTTTCCAGCGCCGCGAGTTTAAAAAATCACCATTCCGGGCGCGATGAAGGCACCGAAGATGGCATGGAACGCAAGCCAAGGGCCGCGAGTCGCTGGCGGCGGGCCGCTTGCCTCGCGTCTATCGTCTCTTGCGACAGGTGAAGGGCGTACCACTGGCGCACCAGCTGCCGGTACATGTCGTTACGCGCCCGTGCCATGCTCTCGTCATAGCCGGGGTCTAGCACCTGTATGTCGTAGTCCAGCGCTATCCACTCGGCCAGCATCTGCGGGTGTTTGCGGCTGGCTGGTATGGTGCGCACCAGCCACACGTCCAACGGCGCGCGGCTCTTGGCGAACTGGCGGTAGGCGGCAGACCATGCCATAGCCACGGCCCGCCGCTGCTCCATGTCCGCTTCGTCCACGCGCATGGCGATGGCCAGCGAAGCCCACGACACAACCGGGTCGCTTGGCTTCGCGTGCTGGGCTATGTAGTCCACGGCCTCCCGGTCGCATGAGCCGGGCGGGCATACGATCATGTGCAAGCGGCAGCCATAGCCATACAGCACGCGGTCTTGACGTGAAGCGTTGCAATGCTTGCACGCGCGTCGTAGGTTCGGCACGGTGTCCTTGCCGCCATGCGCATGGGGCACTATGTGATCGTCTTCGGTGCCCACCTTCGTGCAGCCGGGCAGCTCCAACCAACAGTCGTTACCCCACGCCGCTATCTCGGCCGAACGGATTGACGGGGCGACTACTTGCCTACGCGGCACTCTGGGCCGCCTTACGCTTGCGCTGCGCTACGAACATGTCGAGGTCGGCCACCTCATACAGCACGGGGCAGTTGGGCGCGTCCGTGGGCCGGTAGAACACCGGGCCGTAATGTTCGCCGCGCCACTTGCGCAACAGGCTTTCACTCACGCCCAGATATAGGGCCGCCTGTTTGGCCGTGAGCTTCGCGCGCGGGTTCATATGCCGGCCCCAGAATCTTGGCCGGTGCCGTAGTTCGCTTGCACAATCGCTTCGGTGACGGCCGGCATCAACCATGTGGCGAAGCGCAAACGCCTATGGTCGCTCTTGAGCTTGTCATACACGCCGGCAACCGGTCTTCCCATATCGTCATCCATGGCGAACGCCAGCGGCAACGTGGTTGTGATGGTACCCGTATCGTCGGTTTCCTCGATCACTAGTTTCAGTTTCCGCATAGTCACGCCCCCACGTAAGCCTTGAGTGATTGCACCAGATCGTCACGCCTGAAGTACTCTTGGCCGAGATAGCGGCGTGGGCGAAGCACGTAGCCCAACGAGATAAGCGTCTGCATGGCGTGCTTGCCGTCCGGGTCTGTCTTCGTCGCCACTTTGTCCAGCCTGAGCAACTTCACCACCATTTCTCGCGGCACGTTCTCCACGCCGACGGTGTCATGCTCCAATCTCGGCAAGTTCCACTTCACGGCGTTCTTGATGTCCTTTACGAACTGCCGCTTTTCGTTGGTCTTCCTGTTCTTGACTTGCCTTTTCAAGTCACGTTTGTAAACAATGCCCATAATTGTTCTCGCTTTCTGTAATCAGGTGTGTGGTCGATAAATCGGTTAATCAAACCTTCGGGTGGTGAAGGGTTAGGTGTGGTGCCCTTATAGACGGAAACGCAAGCCCGCAAAGGGCTTAACGCTTTCACTTAAGGACACCTTGAAAGGCTTCGTAACGGAGCCGGGCCGGAGCCAAAGGCGCGCGCCCGAAGGCGCAAGACGGGTGGAACCCACACCCCGGCCGTGGCCGGTGAAGCCCCTCGGTCTTCCTGTGAAGGCGACATGAGTTCCTCGATGACACACCCGCATGGCCTTACCGTCGGCCGTTGCAACCACCAACCCACGATTGGTGTGTTTGTAACGCGCTGAGCGAAGCGCGGCAGGATACTTTAACCGCCACGTCGGCAACCTGCGGTCGAACCGACGCCAATGGCATTCAGTTATCTGAAAGTCAGGCGAATAACGGCGGGTCTGCACCGTCGTTCAATCGACGTTGCTCAAGAGACATGGACGCCTTCGCATCCCGTATCGACGCCGCCAGCATGTCGAGCTGGGCGGGCGACAACAGCACCCGCCCCTCGAAGTCACCAGTTCTGGCTTCCAACACATACACATTCATGCGCGGGTTCCACACGATGGTCCGCACGTTCGTGGCCGTCATTGCTTCGCCTCGATCACACACAATGCGTACAAAGCGATGTCGGCGGCAACCAGCCACCACAGGCCGGTCAACGCCGACAACAGACCCATGGACACGGCGACGATCTTGCAGCCTCCTATAATCGCCAAACGCTTCATCCCACTACCTCGCCTTCGTCGGTTATCGCCATTTGCACTTCGTCGGGGATGGACTTAATGCAGCAGACAAGCCCGTAGCCGTCATATTCCGGTATCTTGCCGGTGGTCAGCACTATTGCGGGTTGGTCTTCATCGTCGGTGAAGCAACGCACGGTGCCGCACGTCCACTTCACGCCGCCCTTCTGCGTCACCAGACGCAACACCACCAGATCACCCGGCGCAACCGTGTCTGGTTCCGTGGTGATTTCGAAACGAACGCCCATATCACTTCCTCCGATCTGCCATCGACGGCGGCACACCCATTGACTCGCGGGCCAAGTCCTCCGCATAACCCGCCACCGACAACGCTTCGTCGGCCTTCCACTTGGCGTCGCCGGCGAGAGATTCAGCGTGCAAAGCGACGCCCAGCGCCACAATTGAAACAATCAAAGAAACAAGCCCAAGCACCGTCACTTCACCTCCAATGGCTCTCGGCCGAGCAATGAATCGACAGAAACATCGAAGAAATCGGCGATACGAGAAACGTCGCGAAGCGTGAAGCAGTTGCCGGAAAGTTTTTGCGACACGGCGGAAGTCGTGAAGCCAAGATAGTTGGCCAATTCGGTACGAGTAATTGTGTGAGACCTCAGTAGGAGGTCTACATTTCGTGCCGTGCCTTCAAGATTTTTAGTCATGCTAAGAACTATATACCATCTTTAGTCAGACTAACAACTGTTTTCATGATTTTAGCTAAGTATTGCTTAACAGATTGATATACTTTTAAGTATGACTACACAAACTTTAGACCAGCGGACGCAAGCAATCCCGCTGGAAGAGGTGATTTCAACAAACATGCGTCTCGCATTGGCGCTGCGCAAGAAAAATCAATCGGATTTGTCGCGAGCACTTGGCGTGTCATCTGGCCTTGTATCGCAAAAAATGCACGGCACAACGTCGTGGACGATTGCAGATATGGAAAAGGCCGGGCAATTCCTTGGAATCGCACCGGCCAAATTCCTAGAGCCCAATGGGCTATTGGTAGCGGGGCATGGATTTGAACCATGGACCTCTGGGTTATGAGACCACCCAAGGACGCCCAACAGTCCGGCCATGCCCCACCGTATTCGACCGTCGCCATCAACGGCGACGTTGTAACCCCCATTCTTCGCGCGGGCTTCAATAACCCTGTTCGGTGTCAAGTCGGGATTAGTCAGATCATCTAGCCCGACTTGCAGAATATCCGACACTTCTAGCATGTCGTCAAAAGTCCATTGATAGCCGTTCTTCAGCATCCTAGAGAACGATTGGGGCATCTTGCCGAGCGCTTCGGCTACTTCCTTCTTGGGTATATGCAAGACGGCAAGAATCATGTTTATGTTGTTTATCGCCACGTCGCACGAAGAAGTGCGCCTTGCCGGTGGCGTTGCTAGTGCTGTCGTCATAGCCTCATTCTAAGCACTTTCGTTTAACTTGGCAACACGCCGGTATTTCTATCCAGCTTGCCCAAACGGATACGTTTAGCTATAACTTAACGTATGAGTTTAGAGACAGACCCCGGCGTTAGTCCAAAACGGATTAGACGCCTCTTGCGCCGCCGCAAGGTGAAACAGCGCGAACTAGCCGAAGCAATCGGCATGGCGGAACAGACTCTTTCAAACAAAATGCACGGCCTTCGGACGTTCACCCTGAAAGACCTTGTATGCATTGCCGACCAACTAGATACGTCGGTGGACTACCTAACCGGCAGAATCGAGGAACCGCAAAATGTTCGGTAGACGACAGACGACGGCTATGGAATATAAGCCGGTGCCGGTGAATTACACGCCGGTGACGCGCGCGGCCGACCTGATCGCGGGCGACTTGGTGACGTACAACGACGGCCATTCGATTGTCACGGCCGTGGTTATCGCTATCACCGAGGATTGCCGCCCGGTGCTTCAGAAGGGCGAGTACGGCGTGAGGCGTGGGGCCGACGCCTTCGACCTGTTCATGCCGCGTGACGGCTGGACGTTCGTGGGCGCTTACCGCAAGGCCGATCATGCACTATGAGAAGTCGCTTCGGTGGAAGGGCGGTGACAATGAAGATCGTTAGAAGCGTGTTGGCCGCGCCTTTCGCCCTGTTGGCGTTTCTGTTCATGTTCCTTGCCTCATGTCTAGCCAAGGCGGCTATGGGTATCGCCGGCATCGGCGGTAAGGGGCCTATCACAATGAAGGTGCAGTTATGAGTTCCCGAGCTTGGGTGGCTAACAACCCGGAATATCCCGGAATTTTCGAGCTTCGGGCCGACAGTGGCGACATTTGCACAAGGCAAGTGTTCACACGGCCTCAGCTCGAACAGCTCAGGGCGTCAATCAACGACGCCTTGGCAAACGACGACGTGGCGCGCCGAAGACAGTAGGCGACCCCGATAACTGAATGTGCCGCAATCGGTGAACGACCCTAGGTAAGCCGTAGCACGCGAAAAAGGACCCTAGCGCGCCTTGCCCAGCGCGTTACAAACACGCCGCATGTGGTGCGGTGGTTAAGACGGCGACGGCACGCCATGCGGGATTACTGAACGACTTGGGGCGCATTGTCAGGGCGCAACAGGGTGCAGCACCGTCATACGTGGCGGGCCTCTTGTCGTGACCTTGCGCGCGGTCTTCGGGCCGCTGACCTATGCGACGGCCGTGGCTCCGCTTTAAGAGCTTTTGCGATCGTATGGCGAACCTTGCGGATAGCGGAACGGCGAAGCCGCAAGGCTTCGCCGCTTTCCTTTATCACGCGCTTAGGTTCCCCGCTCTAACCGCCCACCACTTTAAGAGACATGAAAAACCAACCTGACCACCTAGCAGACATCAACGAGACGAACGAAACGAGGTAACGAAATGGGTTATGCAGTCAGCTACAAACCGACCAAGACAAGGGCGCGACGACAGACCCCGGCGACCAAGGCTCAGCGTACCAAGGACATCAAGGACGCTATCCGCTGGAACGTCGCCCGACTGGAACACGACACCGTGAGCAGCGGCACCGTGAGCCGTTCCCTCGTTATCCAGTTGCTCCACCTGAACCAGATCGCACCGACCGCCGACCCGACCGGCGACCACGTTATGCAGCAGCTAATCAAGGACGGTATCGTACTCAGACCGTCCAAGCGCGCGGGCGTGCAAGTGTTCGGCCGAGAAGACCTGATTAACTCGCTCAAGGCATGGGTAGGTATGAAGTGAATCCACGAGCGAAGTTGACCACGGCACAGGCGGCGCGCTATCTCGGCGTCTCGCAAAGGCAGATGGAACGGATGAGGGGCGACGGCACCGGGCCGATATGGTTCAAGGCGGGCGACGCCATCAACAGCCCTTGCATGTATGAGGTTGGCGACCTCGACGTGTGGGTGCGCACGCAGAAGGCGAAGTGATTGTATGGGGCGACGGCAGACTATCGACCCGTTTGTGAGGGCCAAGGTCATAGAGACATGGGGAAATGATTGTTGGCTGCGTCTGCCCGGCTGCACGCGAGTGGGCACCGAAGACGACCACATAGTGCCGCACTCGCATGGCGGTATGGACACGGTGCCTAATATTCGTCGCGCCTGCAAGCACTGCAACGCATCCCGGCAAGATCGCGTATTGTACGGCTATGGCGCTCGGCTGCACATGATCGTAGTCCCGCCCGGCTCATGCGACCGCGAGGCCGTGGACTACATCGACGCGCACAAGAACGCGGGCGACCCCGTGGTCAGCTTCAGCGCCCTTGCCGCCGCTATGGGCCTCACCAGCCCCAGCCTTGCCGAGCGGCGCGCGGTGGCTATGGCGTGGTCGGGCGCTTACCGACAGTTCGCCATATCGTCGGAACCTATCGACGTGTGGTGTACGCGCACGACGCCCAGCAGCAAGCGGCACCCCCGCATGATGGATGAATGGATAGCGCTCGACTATGACGTACGGGTGATTGACCCCGGCTTCAGCATCGAGTGGGAGAGGGCGAAGGACGACGCTACCCGCAAGAGGGTGCGGCAGTGGTACGCGCTGCATCTATCGCAAGCCCTTGTGGACGCTCGGAAAGGAGAACGACGCGCGCAGCTCGTTGCCCTTGGCCTTCGCAGTGATCGCGCGCAATCTTCTTCGCGGCCGGAATGGTGACGCCGTTTTTTAAACAGCCGACGACGGAAAAGACCCCGCGCCCAGTTTTTTACTCTCTCGAACCGGACAAAAAAATCTAGAAAACGGCGGAATACCAACGAAAACAAGCAACAAGAAGAGGTGAACGAATGCAAATGACGCTAGAAGGATTCGAGGACTACTACGGCCCCAACGATGGCCTACAGGAACGCGCCACGAAGGAACTTATCGACAGTTTCATGGAAGGCCGTACCCTGAACCCCAGCGCCCGGTATATCTGCAAGACCATGATCAATATCGCGCGCAACTTCGACGCCCTGAACGCCAAGGGCCGCGACACGTCGCGCGTCATGGCGCAGCTATTGGCGTGGTATCAGGAACTAGAAACCAAGTTCCCGGCGCAAAAGGAAATCGACCCCGCCCTTGCCGGATTGCTGCAAGAGGCGAAGGCATGACGCCGGTACGCGGCGGCACCCCGCGCAACCCCGACCGGAAGACGGACGGCCCCATAGTCGCCAAGTTCGCGCGGTTGCTCGGCACGCCGCTATTGCCGTGGCAAAGAATGGTTGCCGACGTGGCGGGCGAAATCGACCCCGATACCGGCACCTACTACTATGACACGGTGATTCTTTCCACGCCGCGTCAGTGCGGAAAATCCACGCTTGTGGACGCGGTGGATACCCGTAATTCGCAGTGGGGGCCTAACCGCTTCATCTACTACTTGGCTCAGACCGGCAAGGACGCGGGCGACCACTTTAAAAAATACCTGAAGACCATACAGGCATCGCCCTTGTCGGCCATCACCACACGGCCGTACTTGGGCGCGGGCGACCTTCGCCAACCGTTCGCCAACGGCTCCGTTATCATGCCCAAGAGCGTGACGAAGGTGGCGGGCCACGGAGTACAGGGCGACAAGATCACTCTGGACGAAGCGTTTAGCCTCAGTGAGGAAACCGGTAATACCATCCTCGACGGCTTCATGCCCACGATGGCGACGCGCCTTAAGGCCACGGGCGTGCAGCCGCAACTTTGGATTACCAGCACCGAAGGCACGGCCGAATCGACGTTCTTCAACCGCCGTCTTGACGCTTGCCGCGCGGGCGAGCAATCCCGGCGCACATGTTGGTTCGACTTCGGCCTTCCGGCCGACGCCGACCCCGAAGACCTCGACGCCATCATGAGCCATCATCCAGCGGCGGGGCTTTTGTGGGACAGATCGCAGCTAGTGGACTTCCACGAGCAATTCAAGGGCAATCCGGCCGGTTGGGCGCGCGCCTTCGGCAACAGGCGCGACGAAGGCATAACCGACCGCGCCATAGATGAAGCGACGTGGGCGCAGACAGTCACCGCGCCCATAAGCCCCGCCGACCTGAACGATAGGCCGGTGGTTTTCGGTGCAGCCGTGGACGTAGATTCTACCCACACCAGCATCAGCGCCGGAATCTGCAACCAGGACGGCACCATCACCACGCAGCTGCTGAAGATACTGGACGGCACCGGCTACGCGCCCGAAGAGCTACGTCGTCTGTGCGCCACCTATGGCGCGCCGGTGGTGATCGACAACCGTGGAACCGCCGCCGACCTATCCGACCGCTTGCGCCATATGACCGACAGCGACGGCGACCCCGCGCTTGTGTTCGTGGACATGGAAGCGGCCGACTACCTCACCGTCGGGCAAAGCTACGTGAGCGGCCTGACCAACGGTGCGATATGGCACGCGGCCGACGCCGACCTTGACGCTAGCGCGGCCAACTCGGCGCGCAAGTGGGCGGGCGACGCATGGCGCGTGAGTCGCCGCGGCTCCACGGGCCTCACGTCGCCGCTGGAATCGTGCATGTTGGCCGCGTGGGGAGCGGCGCACAGGCCCGAAGAGGCCGGGCCGCTGCAGATCTTCTGACGGCGGTACTTGGCGGTACTTGGCGGTGATTGGCGGCACGACGGTAGACCGTTCCAGCGTCGTGCGCGCATAATCGGCCGCATGAACCTTTGGCAGCGTATGAAGATCGCGGGCCGCGTGCTGACGCGCGGTGCCGACGACGACATGCCGGACGGCATCAAGCCGCCCGCGCGTGCAAGCGTGTGCGACCCGCTGAGTTTGTCCACCGTGTTTCGCGGCGTCCAAGTGTTGCAGACCGCCATTACCGGTTTGCCCATTCATGAGATGCGCGGCGGCGTCAAGCTGGACACCGTGAGTTCCCTCGTGCTGCAACCTGACGTGAACAGATCGCGCCGGGACTTCTTGGCCGACATGGTGGCATCGATGGTCATTGACGGCAACGCTTTCGTCCGCCTTGTGCGCTTCGGCGGTGACATCGTGTCTTGCGAGGTGCTGCCGCCCGCCCTTGTCGTCGTGTCCGACGACGGCAGCGACCCCGCCGCGCCGAAGCTCCGTTATAGCTATCTCGGCAAGGACTACACCGCCAACGACATCGTGCATTGCAAGTTTCTGAACGTTCCCGGCCGCTTGCGTGGACTGGGTCCCCTATCGGCGGCGCGCGAGGAAGTTGAAGGCGCTCAGATGGCGCGCGACTACAAGGCCAAGTTCTACACGGATTCTTCCAACATCAAGGGTTATTTGCAGACGGAAGAGAAGGTGACGCCCGCGATCGCCAAGAACGCCAAAGAGGCGTGGAAGGCGACCGGCACAGCCGCCGACGTGAAGGTGCTCGGCTCGAAACTGAAGTATGTCCCTTTGGATATGAAGCCGGCAGACCTTCAGTTTCTCGAAACGCAGAAGTTCGACACGACTCAGATCGCGCGACTTCTCGGCATCCCGGCGTCAATCATGCTTGCCGCAGTTGACGGCTCGAACCTGACCTATTCCAACATCGAGCAATCGTGGATTGAATTTGCTGACTACACGTTAGCGGCCTACACGGGCGAAATCGAGGAACTGTTTAACCGCTTGTTGCCGCGCGGCCGTACCGCCGCGTTCGACTGGGACAGCAGCCGCCGCGCTGACATGTCCGACCGTTACGCCGCCTATGCTTCGGCGCTCGGCGCGGGATGGATGGACGTAAACGAGATCAGGGCGCGCGAGGCGCTGCCTCCCAAGATCGCAGCACCGCAACCGGAAGGGGTGAACAATGAAGCATGAAATCGGATTGAAGGGCGTATGCCTACGCGCCGCCGAAGACGGCGACGGCCGCACGCTGGAAGGCGTGGCCGTGCCGTTCGGTCAGGTGATTGATACGTGGAACGGTGCCGAGACGTTTGACAGTTCGTGTGTGTTCGACGGCGTGGACACGGCCAAGCTCTGCTACCAGCACGGCGAGCTTATCGGCCGCATCACCGACGCCGACAGTCAGTCGGACGGCTTGCACATCACGGCCCGCATCAGCGACACGCAGCTAGGCCGCGACGTCGTGGCCCTGTTGCGTGACGGCGCGCTGGACAGCCTCAGCGTCGGTTTCATCCCAGTGGAATCAGAAACCGACAAGGACGGTGTAACACACCGCAAGCGCGTGCGCCTGTTGGAAACGTCGGTGGTGTCGTGGCCCGCGTATGAGGCCGCGAAGATCACAGACCAACGCAGCGCCGACCCCCACGGAAACATGTCCAAAACCGGAAACGACAACGAAAGCGAGGAAACCCGTATGGACGCGGAACTTACCGAAACCCTTGAAGCCATCAAGGACGAACAACGCAGCATCAAGGCCGCTATCGCCAAGGGCGGCGCGAACACCGCGCCCAAGGTCATCGGCGGCGAATACCGTACAGCGGGCGCGTACCTTCAGGCCCTGAACCGTGGCGACGACGCGGCCGTGCAGCTCATGCACGAATGCCGCGACCTCATCACCACCGGCAACATCGGCAACACGACAACTTGGATTGCCGACGACCTCCGCCTCATCCAGCAGCGCCGTAAGGTCATGGGCATCCTGACTCACGCCGCGCTGCCTGACAAGGGCATGACGATGGAATACACCGTGCTCGACACCGACACCACCACAGTCAGCAAGCAAACGGCCGAAGGCGCCAAGCTGCCGTTCGGCAAGCTGACCTTCGCCACAAAGTCCGTCAGCATCAACACGTACGGCGGCTACGGCAGCATCTCACGGCAGACCGTGGAACGCTCTCAGGTGCCCGCGCTCGACACCATGCTTCGCGGCCTCCGCAACGCCTACGCGAAGGCGACGGAAACCGCCGTGCGCGACTACCTATATACGACCATCGCCGCGCAGCGCGACGCGACCTCCAACGCCAACAAGATCGACGCGCCCGCCGCCCTTGCCGCCATGACCATCGACCAGTGGGCGGGCCTTATCATGGACGCCGCCGAACTCGCCGACGACCGTAACACGTCCCTCACCCGCCTCGGCGTATCCAAGGACGTCATGACCGCGCTCATCAAGCTCAAGGACACCGGCAGTCGATTCTTCGACCTGTCCGGCGACGGCTCGGACACCATCGGCGACTTCGACCTCACCGGCATCGCCGGCCGATTCCTCCGCGTCCCCGTCCAGCTCCTCCCAAGCGCCCCCACCGGCACGGCATGCTTCATCGACCCTGAAGCGGTAACGGTCTGGGAAAGCGGCGGCCCGACCCAGCTCAGCGACGGCGACCCCACCAATCTCACCGAAAACTACAGCGTCTATGGCTATCTTGCCGTAGCCGCGACGCTGCCCACGGGTCTGATCCCCGTCAAGTTCCCAAAAGGATGACGCCCACGGGACTCAGCACTATGCCGACTAGTGTAACCCTCACCGCGAGCGATAATGCCGAGATCAAAGCCACAATCACACCAGGCACAGCGCCACAGACCGTGACCGCCACCACTGCCGGCACCGACCTTATCGACATCGAGGTGATCCAATGACCACCATCACCATCACCGGGAAACAACCGGGAAAAACCGACGTGACGATATCCAGCACCGTCAATCCAGCGGTAAAAACCGTCGTGCCCGTCACAGTGCTCTCCCGTAACCTGTTGTCTTATGGCCCCGCGTCGGGCAACGGTTTGACCGCCACCGTTAACAGTGACGGGTCATTGCATGTCACCGGACTGCCTAAAACATTAGGCACCGACCCGGGGATTACGGTCACGGAAACGCCACCGGGCACGTACCGGTTTAAAGGCTCCACCAAGACAGAAGCTAGCTCATGGACGAACTTGTCGAGTTCGGTGCATCTGGACGCGGGAACGTACACGATAGAGGCTTCGGACTTCCCCCGTGGCCCTAACAGTTGGGCCTTAGGCATCCAAGCCACGCTCAGACCGGACGACGGGGGCGAATCCATCTATTTCGGCCCCAACAATTACGGGCCTAAAACCCTGCCGGCCGGCACGTTCAACACGAACATCTTCGTCAACACCATAGGCGACATAGACGCGTTGATCACGCCCCGCCTGTACAAAATCGACTAACCTCCCTCGCACTCTGCACCATCCATAGCAACCATCATGAAAGGAGTCACAGCCTTGATGGACTGGAAAAAATACGAAGCGTCGGTGCGTGACGAAATCGGAGTCCCGGCCGACGACGCCGACCGAGTGCAACGCGCCATCACCAGCGCCATCAGCTACGTGGACAGCGCGATAGACGGGCACACGGTGGATGACACCGTGCGCGCCGACTGCATCACGTCATGCGCCGCCGACCTGTACAACAGTCGTGACGCCCGGTTGGGTGTCATGGCTGTTGGCGACGGCTCGCTTGAACCCTACAGGGTGTCAAGCGACCCGTTGCGCAGCGTATGGGCGAAGCTGAACGCGGCGGGCGTGCCGACCGGCTCAATGGTGATCGCATGAGCGGGTACGTGGAAACCGAGCGCGAAGCGCTCATAGAGACGCTTACCGACATGCTCGGCGGCCTCGCTTGCATCGTCACCATCGACGCACAGGACGCCCGACCATTGCCTGGCAAAATCGCGGTGCTTATCGACCCGCCCGAAATCACGTTCGAGGGATGGCAGTACATCACCCCCACATGGACCGTGAACCTGATCGCGGGCACAATGGCGACGCAGACGGCGGCGATGGACTTGCTCATAGACGCGGTGGAACGCCTACAGGCCCAACGGCTGAACATGAAGGACGCGAAGCCCAGCACGTTCAGCCTTGCCGGTGTCGGCAACCTTGCCGCCTACACCATCACCCTCAACCCACTGGAACTAACGGAAGGATAAACAATGGCAGCAGTACGAACGCTAGGCCCCGGCAGCCTCAAAATCGGCTCGACCAGTTCGGCCCGCGACTTCTCGGCGGACGTCATCAACACGGCTCTTGAGCCGAGCACGGACACCGAAGACAACGACAATTTTCTTGACGGCCACACCGAGGGCGGCTCACAAACGGAAACGTGGGCGCTCACCGGCTCCATCAAGGAAGACTTTTCAATGGACGGCCTCCAAGTGTGGTGCCTGAACCACAGCGGCGAAACATTGCCGTTCGAGTGGGTGCCCAACACCGGCGGCACCGTGAAGCTCACCGGCAGCGTGGTTATCGCGTCCATCCAATTCGGCGGTGACGTCAAGACGAAAAACAGCAATGACTTTTCGTTTGTCGCCTTGGACGTGGCCGCGAGCACCTACACGGCGTCCTGACCGTGGCGAGCACCTACGCGGCCGGTGGCAACGGCTCAATCCAGCTCAAGGGGGCTAGTGAATTGGCGCGCGGCCTGAAGAAGGCGGGCGCGGACATGAAGGACTTGCGCCAAGTCAACAAAGAGGCGGCGCAGATCGTAGTACCCGAAGCGAAAAGCCTAGCCCCGCACAAGTCGGGCAAATTGGCCGCGTCGGTTCGCGCCGGTGCCACGCAGAAGGCGGGCGTCGTGCGCGCCGGCTCCAAGCGCGTACCTTACGCGGGCGTCATTAATTACGGATGGCCCGGCCACAACATCAAGCCCACTCACTTCGCCAACCAAGCGGCAAAGAACACGGAACCGCAATGGACGCAACTCTACGCGGACGCCGTGCAGAAGATCATAAACCGAATCACAACAGGAGACATCAGCAAATGACCAGCAACGAGGACAAGACCCCCAACACCCGAATCAAGTATCTGGACGGCCACACCGACGAAGTTTGCGTGACCATGTGGCAGCGGTGCCAAGCCGAAACACACGGCAAGACGAAGGGATGGGGCAACCTCATGGAAGCCGCCGTGAAGTTCAACGTCTACAGCGCCTACGTGCGCTGCCGACAGATAGGCGTTACCACGCTGCCCTTCGAGCAGTGGGCCGACACCGTTGTTTCGGTGGAAGACATGAACAACGACCCCGTGGACACTGAACCCGCCGAGTCCTACAGCGGCGACGTGCTTCAGTCCATGTCAGGTGACGACGCGCCGGGTTTTTTGACCAATGGGACTCAGGCAGCTTCGGCGAACTGAGTTGTGTACTAGCGGCGCGCTTCGGCGGCACGCCGTGGGCATGGAGACGCGAACAGGTGCCGCAAGAAGCCGATTGGGGCACCTGTACGCAGCTCTTAAAGGACGAAGCCGAGGAAACGGAAAAGACAAGGCGTAAAGTGAGGTGATCGCATGAAATCGGCCATTTTAGCTATCCGCATCATCGGTGACGCCACACAAGCCGTGGCCGCGATGGACAAGGCCGAACGCGCTTCCATGAGCTTCAAGGACAAGGTAGGCAAGGCGTCGGTTGCTGCCGGTGCCGCGCTTGCTGCCATCGGCGCCGGTGCCGCGACGTGCGCGAAAAGCGCCGCCGACCTACAGCAGTCGGTGGGCGGCGTCGAAACCGTGTTCGGCGACAGCTCAAGCAAGATGCTGGAATGGTCGAACAACGCGGCTCAGGCCGTGGGCCTGTCCAAGAACGAGTACAACGAGTTCGCCACCTTGGTCGGCAGTCAGTTGCAGAACTTCGGTATGTCGGTGGAAGACTCGGCCACCAAGACCAACGACCTTATCGGCCTTGGCGCCGACCTGTCTTCGATGTTCGGCGGCACCACCGCCGACGCTGTTGACGCCCTGTCTTCGGCACTCAAAGGCGAAATGGACCCTATCGAGAAATACGGCATCTCGCTTAACGACGCGACCTTACAGGCACAGGCGGCGTCTATGGGCCTTGGCGACCTGTACAAGTCGGGCGACCGCAACGCGAAGATGCAAGCCACTCTAGCGGCCATCACCGCGCAGAGCGGCAAGGCCGTGGGCAACTTCGCGCGTGAGGCCGACACTGCACAGGGACAACAGCAGCGCATGACCGCTAGCTTCGAAAACGCCAAGGCCGCATTGGGCGAAGCCCTGTTGCCGGCCCTCACCGCCGCCGCTAGCAAGTTGGCAGAGTTCGCCACATGGGTACAGGCTAACAGTTCGTGGCTCGTGCCGCTCGTGGGCGTGATCGCTGCAGTTGCCGCCATCATCGTCGTCCTGAACGCCGCCATGACCGCCTATAGCGTCGTGGCCGGTATCGTCGCCGTCGCGCAGGGTTCCGTGAATCTCGCCTTCCTTCCGGTCATTGCCGTTATCGTGGCCGTGATCGCGGTTATCGCGTTGTTGGTGATGAATTGGGACATCGTGAAGAAGGCGGGTGCCGCTGCCGCCCAGTGGATTAGCGACAAGTGGAACGCCTTCGTGTCATGGCTTTCCGGCATTGGCGCAAGCATCAAGCAGTGGGGTAGCGATACGTGGGACGGCATCAAGAACACCGCCAAGGGTGCCGTGGACGGCATCGCCAACTTCTTCGGCGGACTGAAGGACAAGGTGTTGGGCGTGTTCGACAGCATCATCGGCGGCATCAAGAAGGCGTTCAGCTGGGTATCCGACCTATGGGGCAAGATCACGGGCGCTAGCAGCGCGGCAAGCGGCTTGAGCGCGCAGAGCTACAGCGCGCAGAGCTACAGCGCGCAAGCCTACGTGCCGGTATCCGCCTACAGCATGGCGCGAACCATCACCCCTATGGCCGCACGCGGCCATAGGGTACCCCCGACGCTGACACGCGCCGTAATATCCACCGTCGCCAACCGTGCGGACGCTGCGCGGCCTGTCGCACAGACAATCAACATCAACGTGGACGCCCACGGCAACCTAGACAACGACAGCGTGGCGGGCGAAATCGTGACCAGCCTCAACCGGTGGGCGCGCGTGCGAGGAAGGGAATTGGCGTTATGAGCAGTTCAAGCCGTTTGCCTGAGACGTGCCGCGTCTATCTTGACTTGGCCCCGCTGCCGTTCCAGCCGGACGGCAGCGCGGACCTTGTGGCCCTGTCGCCGTTCACTATCGAGTGGGGCGTGGCGACCCCGTGGGCGGCCACCACGCCGAACGTGCTCAAGATCACGTTGCTGGACCAAGGCGACCGGTTCAGCAAGTCGGCCGACTTGCTCATGGGGCACCGTATCACCGTCACGCCCGACTGGGACAAGCCGGCGTACACCGCCCTGAACTACTGTCTTTTCGACGGATACGTGACCGACGTCAAGATATTGGACAACGACCACGGCAAGAACCGTTTGAGCGTGACCGCTTCGGACCGTCTCTATATCCTCAAGACCGATTGCCGCAAGGGTCCCAACATCGGCACCGACGACAAGGCGGCGAGGGGATGGCAATGGTGGATGCAAGGCACTTCCGACACGACGCTTACGACGTGGCTCAGATTCGACGGCATCAATGCGTGGTGGTTCCCCTACAGCACGTTCCCCGCGCCGTTCCCCGCCGAAGATCGCAAAAGCTTCATCGACTGGGCCGAACGGCAGAAAACAAGGAAGGTCAACGGCAAGTATCAATTCGAGCTTGACCGAGTGTTGTTCATCTCGTATCAGAACGCGGACAGCGCGAAGATACCCAGCTTTGAGGCCGTCTATCTGCGGTGGACGCTAGACACGGTGTTGACCGGGCCGCGCGTGCGCGCCGGCGACGACAACACCGACATCACCATTGATAGCCGGTACCCGGACGCGGGCCGCGTCATCATCGACGCCGACCCGACCCTTAGCGCGGCAGACGACTATTACACGCAGCTTGAAGCCAAGTTCTATCATCGCGGCAGTTCCAGCAGCGGTTACAAGACGTATGAGTTCAATCAGGACGGCAGCAACTTGGCGCAGATCGAACAGACCACGCGCAACGGTGAAAGCTGCCTAAGCATTGACGTGGGCTGGACGGCCTACGACAGCAACCCCGCCGAAAGCTACTTCAGCAACGTGGAAAAGACGCTTGCGATCAACGCCGTGCGCGAAAGCAACAGGCGTATCCGCTTGCCCGAAGTCACGTTCAGGGGCGACAAGCTGTCACAACTGTTCATGTACGCCCACGCGCGCGTCGTCACGTTCATCGGCTCCCGTTTCGAGCGGCGCGTGCCCGCCACACACGGCGCATGGGCGTACATCGGCGGAACCCTCACCTATGACGTGACCGGAAAGAAAAGCCACTGGACGCACAAGGTGAGATTGTTCCCGGCCGTGTCCACCGCGGCCGGCGCGCCGACATGCGCCGCCATGAAGGCATTGAAGAGCGCCGCGACGTTCGCGGATTGCAATTGGAAATTAGGCGCTTTGCGCTACGTGACCAAGACAGGAGATGAACCGGCATGACCGTAAGCACCACACCGAAGTTCCGTCTGCCATACCCGGAAGACAACGAGCCGATCAAAAATCTTCCCGACATCCTTCAGCAACAGGCCGAAGGCATCGAGGGTGTACTAGCCAAGTTCGACTATGGCGGCGGCGACCAAAACGGCCTCACCGCCCGCGTCGCGTCCCTTGAAACCCTGTTGGCCAACATCAAGGCCAACTACGTGGTTTTGTTCGACAACGACGCCAACGTGTTCCAAGGCGCAATTACCTTGAGTGAATCGGCCGCGAACTTTGAGAAACTGACCATCTGTTTCAAGTCCAACGACAACGTCTATTGCTCTATGGACGTGGCCCGTCCTAACGGCAAGGTGGTGGCGCTCACCACGTCGTTCTACAACGGGACCAACTACTTTTACGTGAAAAACCGTTGCTACAAGATCGACGGCAAGATCATTAACACGTGGCGGAGAGCTGCGGACGGCGACTATCAGACGGGCGAGGTGAACGCGGCGAACAGCAACGCGGCCCGCATGGCCGACCTCATCACCATCACGCAGGTGTTCGGCACCCGCAGAATGAGCCTCGTATGAGCGACGACGTGATTATCGCGCTAGTCGGCCTTATCAGTGCCATCGGCGGCGCTCTTGCGTCGAACCTGTACGCCGCCGCCAAAAACCGGCTTGAGGCATACCAGTTGGCGCAAGAGATGCAAGCCGACAATCAGCGTTTGTGGCAGTGGAACCGCGCCCTAGTGGACCACATCTATAAGGGCCTTGGCCCGCCGCCGCCCGGACCACCCGAAGACCTGTTCAAGCACGACGACTAACGAAAGGAGACACATGAATGGCGTCAAGTGGATAGGAAGCCCGAACCACTACAACGGCCGCTTGGGCTACAAGGTGACGCGCATCACCTTGCACATCATGGCCGGGTACTTGGCCGGCACCGATAGCGTGTTTCAGAACAGCGCGCGGCAAGCCTCAAGCACCTACGGCATCGGCGGCAACGGCGAGATACACCAGTACGTAGCCGAAACGGATGCACCGTGGACCGACAGCAACCATGCCAGCAACTGTCAGACCATCAGTATCGAGCATCAGGGCGGAATGGACTTCATACCCTGTACTCAGGCTTGCCATGACGCTTCGGCGCGACTGTGCGCGGACATCGCCCGCCGATACGGCTGGCCGAAACTCATTCACGGTGTGAACGTGTTTCTACACCGTGAGATACCCGGCTCAGACCACACCACATGCCCCGACCTCGCGCCGAACGGGCTGAACTACATCTACGTAATCAACAAGGCAAACGAAATACTGGAAGGAAACGACATGACCAGCGCCGGAGACGTTTGGAACTACGGACTTGGCGAGAACGCCACAAGCGGCAAGAACAACCTACCCGCATGGGTGAGGCTCAGTTGGGTACATCACGACACCGCCGCGCTCTACCGAATCCTCACCCGCACGGACGACGGCGGCACCAAGGACGGCAGCAAAGGCGACATCTACACGCGCGTGTGCTACATCGACAAGCGCGTGCGTGAGATGACCGCGACAATCACCGCTCAGGCGGCGGCGATTGAAGCGCTCTCCAAGGCGCTCGGCAGCAACCCCGCCGATGTCGCCAAAACCGTTGAAACCGCCGTGAAAGCAAAACTGGACGCGCTCGAAATCAACGTGACCGCGACCAGCAAGACCGAGAAGGAAGGCTAAACATGGATAACGAGGAACAGGTGGAAGGCGGCGACCCGCGCACGCCCGGTATCAGCGCCGCGACCATCGCGCGTTTCGTCGTGCTCTTGCTCGGCCTGACCAACGCCGCACTTGTCATGTTCGGCGTTGACACAATCCCCGTCGCGGACGACACAATCAATCAGCTAGTCGCCCTGTTGTGGAACGTCGGCGCGGCCATGTGGGCGTGGTGGAAGGACAACCCCATTACCCCGAAATCGCGCGCGAAGCACGCCAACTAGCGAGCCGGACGGCCCCCGCAAGAGATCGTGGGGGCCGTCTTGTCATATCACAAGCGCCACGTCGTCAAGCGCCGCCCGCAATCTGTCTTCGGGCATCGCAACATAGCGTTGCGTCGTCTCTACACTGTCATGGCCTAGCAGCTTGGACACTAGGAACAGATCGTTGGTGGCCCGGTACGTAGCCGTTGCGTACCGGTGGCGCAGACTATGAGGCGTCCAACCGTCGCCAAGAAGGCGGCTAAGGTGCTTGCCGATATAGGACGCTTCGGCGTGTCCCGACCATCGGCCTGGAAACACGTAGCCATCGGCGGCGGTGATCGTGTCGGCTAGTTCGTCAGAAATAGGCACTATCCGCTGCTTGTCGCCTTTGCCGCGCACTATCAGCGACCGGCCGACAAGATCGCGCATCACATCACGACTGTGTACGGCCGCTATTTCGGCCCTTCTTAGGCCCGCTTCGGCCGCCAACCTAATCATGGTGCGTTCCGCCGCGTTCGCACGCCCTAGCGCCGCTAGAATCACGCTATCCGGACAAGGGCGCGGGTGCGCGTGCGGACGTCGGACGCTTGGCAGCGCTTCGGCTGGATTAGCCGCCGCGCGTCCGGTGGTATGCAGCCACGAAAAGAAGCCGGTAACGGCATTGCGATAGCTCTTGCGCGTTTCCGGTTTCCACTCATGCCGGGCGAACCACGACACAAGCGCGTCGTCGCTCACATCAGCGGGCACGCCTTGAAGATCGCGTGCCATCTGCGACAGTTGGCACCGCCGCGTCGTTAGAGTGCCCTTGGACTGACCGCCCGCCTTCAGAACATCGAGATACTGGGTTATTTCTTCGCGCCACACCGGCGGCGCATTTATCTTCTTGGACATACGCCCACCATGCCCAAAACGCATCAAGCCGTCACGGTATAACGCCGTGACGGCTTGATATTGGTAGCGGGGACAAGATTTGAACTTGTGACCTCTGGGTTATGAGCCCAGCGAGCTACCGAGCTGCTCCACCCCGCGTCGGCTTGCCTTCATTGAGGCAGCTCTAACTACTTTACGGATGTTGGCTAATAAGTCAAATCGGCGTGTCGCATATTGCGCTGCTAGTGAAATCGCATATCCGATAACGCGTTATCCGTTTTTCGTATAACGCTGCGGACCGTCGATGAAAACCGCCGAATACGCCATATCCGGGTCCGCACCATAATAGGAAACATGCCTATCAAGATTCCCAGCGGCCTTCCGGCCAGAGACATTCTCGACTCCGAGCGCATCTTCGCGCTTGAAAAGCCCGAAGCGGAGCGCCAGCGTGTGCGTCCGCTCAAGCTGGTGATCCTGAACCTCATGCCGAAGAAGATCGAGACCGAAACGCAACTGCTGCGTCTGATCTCCAAGAGCCCGCTGCAGGTCGAGGTCGACTTCATGAAGACCTCCACCCACGAGGCCACGCACGTGAGCGCCGACCATCTGGTGAAGTTCTACGAGACGCTCGACGCGTTCAAAGACAACTATTACGACGGTCTTGTGGTGACGGGAGCGCCCGTCGAACACCTCGATTTCGAGCAGGTCGACTACTGGGACGAGTTCAAGCAGATTCTCGACTGGGCATCCACCCACGTCTTCTCCACCATGTACCTGTGCTGGGGCGCGATGGGCGCGCTCAACTATCGGTACGGCGTGCGCAAGGAGCTGCTGCCGGAGAAGCTCTTCGGAGTGTTCCCCCAGTATCTGCAGGACGAATACTGCTTCCTCACCAACGGTTTCGACGAGATCTGCCTGCAACCGCATTCCCGCCTGGCGGGGGTCAACGAGGGTGATATCGCCCATAATCCCGAGCTGCAGGTGCTCACGTGGGGTCCGAAGTCCGGTCCGGGGCTCATCGCCACGCGTGACTTCTCCGAAGTGTTCGCGCTCGGCCATTGGGAATACGGCAAGTACACGCTCGCCGAGGAATACGAGAGGGATATGAAGAAGGGCATGACCAACGTGCCGTTCCCCGAAAACTATTTCCCGCACGACGATCCGAAGCTCGAACCGCTGTTCGCCTGGCGCGCCCACGCCAACCTGCTGTGGCGCAACTGGCTCAACTGGGTCTATCAGACCACGCCATACGATTTGAGCGAAGTACCGCAGCTGCGCGAGGAGAAGCGCCTCGGCACCGACCGTTCGATCCGGCACGAGCCCGGTTCTCCGCGTGTCGACGCATTCACGCCATTCTCGCACGATGGATATGGTGTCATTCGCGGCTGATTTCACGAAGATCGGCGAGTACTGACAAGTATTGGCGATTGTCCCACGATTGCCGCTTTTACGCGGTGTCGTGGGCTTTTTGCGCGGTTTTTGTTGCCTGCTGCGACATCGTTTCATTTTCGCCGTCATATATTATGGTGCGATATGTTAAGTAAAACGTTTTATCAAGCAGTGTTGCAAACGATGTTTATTTTGGTGTGAATGGGGGTGAAATAGGCCGAATCGACAACGGCCGTGGTTGTGTCTAATAGTCCCCGCAACGTGCGAAACGCCGGTTTTCGCTATACGGTAGTAGGGGAAAGCTCCCGGTGCGGAATGTTGTCTAGCCACGGGCTGATAATCCTTTGCAGCCATTCGGGGCTGGTATGCGAACGCGTTTATGGGCGCGTTAACATAGAACCCGAAGGATGTTCTGGTTTGGTAACCGGAACGTCACATTCGACTCAGCTGTTGGGCTAGACTAACAGCTGACACAAGAGCAGGAGGCGTGAATGATTAGTGCATTGGGAGAGGGCATCATGACCATCGCCGATGGTCCAGAGATGCCGAGCATCAATGACTTCCTTCCCGATCCGTTTGTTTTTCAAGGCACGCCGTTCGCCATCAACCGCATCATCCTCGTTCGTATTCTTGCGACCGTCATCATGCTGCTGGTTCTCGGAATTACGGCAAGCCGTGCAAAGCTCATCCCTGGCCGTTGGCAGGGCGCAGTCGAATGGCTGATCGAGTTTGTCCGCGACAACATCGTCTATCAGGTGATGGGCGAGCTGCGTGGCAAGCGTTATGTGCCGATGATCACCACCGTGTTCTGCACGTTGCTGGTCTTCAATCTGTGCGGCATCATCCCGGGCTTCAACATCGCGGCAAGCGCGTCCATCACGCTGCCTCTGGTGTTCGCCATGTGGTGCTTCTGCCAGTACTGGATTGCCGGCATCCGTGAAAAGGGCCTTGGCCACTTCCTGAGGGACGAGATCTTCCCGAAGGGCGTTCCGGCCCCGATCTATATTCTGCTGTCCCCGATTCAGCTGCTTGAGCTGCTGATTATCCGCCCGTTCTCGTTGACGATCCGACTGTTCGCCAACATGGTTTCGGGCCACCTGATCCTTGCGTTGTGCCTCTCGGCCACGCAGTTCTTCCTCGTTGATGTGGTGAACAAGCTGATGATGCCGTTCGGCATCATCACCTTCGCGGCTGGCATGTTCATGTTCCTGTTCGAGGCGCTGGTCGCCTGCCTGCAGGCTTACATCTTCGCCATCCTGACCACCGCGTACATCAATATGAGCTATCCGGAGATCGACTGACCGCCGGCTTTTTAAGTGTTGCTTCTTGTCAAGCAATAACCAGAAAGGAAACAATCATGGATATCGTTACCCTCGCTGAGGTTGCCGGCAACCTGAACGTCGTTGGCTACGGCCTCGCCGCCATCGGCCCTGGCATCGGTCTGGGCATCCTGATCGGCAAGACCATCGAAGGCACCGCTCGCCAGCCTGAGCTCGGCAGCCGTCTGCAGACCCTCATGTTCCTGGGCCTGGCATTCGTCGAGGTGCTGGCACTGCTCGGCTTCGTGCTCGCCTTCATCAAGTAAGACTTGATCCCCAAGGTAAACACCGAAGACGCAAACGAACGTGAAAGGAGGAAGACACTATGGTGACCGCAGCTAGCGAGATGGAACTGTTCCTTCCGAAAAGCTACGACATTTTCTGGTCGTTGGTCATTCTGATCATCGTCGCCGTGTTCTTCTACAAGTTCTTCCTGCCGAAGTTCCAGGCCGTGTTCGATGAGCGCGCAGCCAAGATCGAAGGCGGCATCGCCAAGGCCGAACAGGCCCAGAAGGATGCCGACGAAGCCAAGGCGAAGTACGATGCCCAGCTGAGCAACGCACGCGTCGAGGCTTCCAAGATCCGCGACGACGCTCGCGCGGAGGCATCGCACATCATCGCCGACGCACGTACCCGTGCCGAGGCTGATGCGGCGCAGATCACCGCCACCGCCCAGCGTTCCATCGAATCCCAGCAGCAGCAGGCTCTGGTGAGCCTGAAGGGTGAGGTCGGCGTGCTGGCAACGGCACTGGCCGGCAAGATCCTGGGCAGCAAGCTGGAAAGCGACGACGTGCAGTCGACGATGATCGATCAGATGATCGCCGATCTGGACAGCGACAAGAAGTGATCGAAACCTTCAAGAAAGGGAGGTGACCAATGCGAGGAGAAGCATCGCGTATCGCAGACCGCGTTTCGCGTGACTCGCTGGCCCCCAGGCTGCGCGACAGCGGCGAGGACGCATGGCGCATCGGGAACGAACTGTTCACGATCACCAACGCGCTCGACCACAACGTCCAGCTTGAACGTGCCCTCACCGACCCGTCGCGCCCAGTCGAAGACAAGGTTGCGGTAGTCAAGACCCTCATTGGAGATGAGGCCCATCCGTTGACGATGGAAATCATGTCCGATCTGGTGGCCCGCCGTTGGAGCCGCGTGTCCGACATCGCCAACGCCACCGAGGATTTCGGTGTGGATGGCATGATGTACTACGCGGACCACACGAATGCTACTCTGCAGGTCTCCATCGAGCTTGCCCAGCTGCATTCCGCACTGCTCAACCTTCCGGTCGTACGCAGCAAGCTGTATGACGCAACCGTCCCCGCCGAAGCCCGTATCAAGCTGCTGTACAGCCTGATCGGCAATGCCGACTTCAATGTGGTGACCAAGCGTCTGGCCGAGCATGCGACCTGCAATCTGCGCAACCGCCGCTATCTGCAGACCATCCAGTGGTTGATCAACAAGTTCTCCCGTCATATGGGCGAATCGATGGTCACCGTCACCACGGCAACGCCACTGAGCAAGGAGCAGGTCAAGAAGCTCGTCGCCATCTATTCGGCGAAGACCGGCCATCCGGTGCACATTAACTCGGTGGTCGATCCGACCGTCCTGGGTGGTATGCGCATCCAGGTGGGCGACGAGGTCACCGACAACACGGTGGTCGCACAGCTGCAACATCTTCAGCGCACGGTGAAGGCGACCGCCTGACGGCACGCCACACGGTGAACAAGCCTGAAACAAGACTTGACTGAATTTAAAAACAACAATAAGGAGTGATCATGGCAGAACTTACCATTGATCCCACCACGATACGCAAGGCGCTCGATGAGTTCGTCGAGTCGTACAAGCCGTCGGACACTCCGACCCAGGAAGTCGGTTATGTCGCGACCGCTGGCGACGGCATTGCGCACGTGACGGGACTGCCTGGTTGCATGGCCAATGAGCTGCTGACCTTCGAAGACGGCACGCTTGGCCTGGCGTTCAACCTTGACGCCCGCGAAATCGGCGTGGTTATCCTCGGCGATTTCACCGGTATCGAGGAAGGCCAGGAAGTGCGTCGTACCGGCGAAGTGCTCTCCGTGCCCGTCGGCGACGGCTACCTTGGCCGCGTCGTGGACCCGCTAGGCAACCCGATTGACGGTCTTGGTGAAATCAAGACCGAAGGCCGTCGTATTCTCGAGGCCCAGGCACCTGACGTTATGCATCGTCATCCGGTTGACGAGCCGCTGTCCACCGGCCTGAAGGCCATCGACGCAATGACGCCGATCGGACGTGGCCAGCGCCAGCTCATCATCGGCGACCGCCAGACCGGTAAGACCGCTATCGCAATCGATACGATCATCAACCAGAAGCGCAACTGGGAATCCGGAGACCCGAAGAAGCAGGTCCGCTGCATCTACGTGGCCGTCGGCCAGAAGGGCTCCACCATCGCATCGGTGAAGCAGTCCCTGGAAGAGGCCGGCGCTATGGAGTACACGACCATCGTGGCTTCCCCGGCTTCCGATTCCGCAGGCTTCAAGTACATCGCACCGTACACCGGTTCCGCCATCGGACAGCACTGGATGTACAACGGCAAGCACGTGCTCATCGTCTTCGACGATCTGTCGAAGCAGGCTGAGGCTTACCGCTCGATTTCCCTGCTGCTGCGTCGTCCGCCGGGGCGTGAGGCTTACCCGGGCGATGTGTTCTACCTGCACTCCCGTCTGCTTGAACGTTGCGCCAAGGTTTCCGATGACCTCGGCGGCGGCTCGATGACCGGCCTGCCGATCGTCGAGACCAAGGCGAACGATGTGTCCGCCTACATTCCGACCAACGTGATTTCCATCACCGATGGCCAGATCTTCCTGCAGTCCGACCTGTTCAACGCGAACCAGCGTCCTGCTGTGGACGTCGGCATCTCCGTGTCCCGAGTCGGTGGCGCTGCCCAGACGAAGGCCTTGAAGAAGGTCTCCGGCACGCTGAAGATCTCGCTGGCGCAGTACCGTTCGCTGGAATCCTTCGCCATGTTCGCTTCCGATCTGGATGCGGCTTCGAAGGCTCAGCTGAACCGTGGTGCCCACCTGACCGAGCTCCTGAAGCAGCCGCAGTTCTCCCCGTATTCGATGGAACAGGAAGTCGTGTCCGTGTGGGCCGGCACCCATGGCAAGATGGATGACCTGCCAATCAGCGACGTGTTGCCGTTCGAAAAGGGCATGCTGGATTATCTGGATCACAACACCGATATCCTCAAGACCATTCGCGAGACCGAAGACTTCACCGCCGACACCGAGGCTGCCCTCGACAAGGCCGTGGAAGCGTTCCGTGAGACCTTCGTGACCAGCGCGGGCAAGCCGCTGGTCGAGAAGAAGCCTGACGAGAAGCACACCACTCCGGTCGAGCAGGAAAAGATCGTCGCAGGAGAGAAGTGATTCATGGGCTCGCAACTCGCATTGAAATCTAGGATCGCCTCCACCGCGTCGCTGGAGAAAATCTTCAACGCGCAGGAGATGATCGCGTCTTCGCACATCGCCAAGGCACGTGACGTGGCCTTGAACGCGAAGCCGTATACCGATGCGATTTTCGACGCCGTGCAAGCGCTGGTGGCCCATACCCATATCGACCATCCGATCGTGAAAAAGAACGAGGACAACCCTCGCGTTGCTGTCCTCGCTCTCACCTCGGATCGTGGTATGGCAGGTCCGTACACCTCCTCGATCATCCGCGAAACGGAATCGCTGTTGGCCCGACTCGACGAGAAGGGCAAGCAGCCGGAACTGTATGTGTATGGTCGTCGCGGTGTGACGTATTACAAGTACCGCAACCGTCCGGTTGCCGGCACTTGGGAAGGCGATACCGACCAGCCCGGCGTGGAAGTCGCAGAGTCCATCTCGAAGGCACTGTTGGACGCTTATATGAAGCCGGCGGACCAAGGTGGAGTCTCCGAACTCTACATTGTGTTCACCGAGTTCGTGAATATGGTGGTTCAGAAGGTGCGTGTGCTGCGCATGCTACCCGTTGAGCTCGTGCTTCCGGAACAGCCGGAATCCGGTCCTGTGCCGGAATCCGATGCCGATGCTGCGACTCCTCTGTATGCGTTCGAGCCAAGCGTTGACGAAGTACTCGACGCGATTCTGCCGAAGTACATCCAGTCCCGTATCCATGAATGCCTGCTCACCGCAGCGGCATCCGAGACTGCAAGCCGACAGAACGCCATGCACACGGCTACAGACAACGCCCGCAGCCTGATCGATGAACTGACTCGCAAGCTCAACGCTTCGCGTCAGGCATCGATTACCCAGGAACTTACCGAAATCATCGGCAGCGCTGATGCGCTGAACAAGAAGGAAGAGTAGGAACGCATATGGCTGAGAATCAGACCACAGCGGCTCCCGAGACGGCTGCAGAGCCGACCGCTGGACGCGTTACGCGTATCCAGGGTTCGGTTATCGACGTCGAATTCCCGGTGGGCCACCTGCCCGACATTTACAATGCACTTACCGTTGAACTGGCCAACACCGGTGTCCACGAAGAGGGCGAGACCACCAAGAAGATCACCCTTGAGGTTGAACAGCATCTTGGCGATTCCACCGTGCGTACCGTCGCTCTGAAGCCGACTGACGGCCTCGTGCGTGGCGCCACCGTGTATGACACCGGCGGCCCGATCTCCGTGCCGGTTGGCGATGTCACCAAGGGCCACGTATTCGACGTGTCCGGCAACATCCTCAACAAGAAGGCCGACGAGACCGTCACGGTCACCGAACGTTGGCCTATCCACCGCAACCCGCCGGCATTCGACCAGCTGGAGTCCAAGACCCAGATGTTCGAAACCGGTATCAAGGTCATCGATTTGCTGACCCCGTATGTGCAGGGTGGCAAGATCGGTCTGTTCGGTGGCGCAGGCGTCGGCAAGACCGTGCTGATTCAGGAAATGATTCAGCGTGTGGCCCAGAACCACGGCGGTGTGTCCGTGTTCGCAGGCGTCGGCGAACGTACCCGTGAGGGTAACGATCTGATCGGCGAAATGGACGAAGCTGGCGTACTTGAGAAGACCGCACTGGTCTTCGGCCAGATGGATGAGCAGCCGGGTACCCGTCTGCGCGTGCCGCTGACCGCACTGACCATGGCAGAGTACTTCCGTGACGTACAGAACCAGGACGTGCTGCTGTTCATCGACAACATCTTCCGCTTCACCCAGGCTGGTTCCGAGGTATCCACCCTGCTCGGCCGTATGCCGTCCGCAGTGGGCTACCAGCCGAACCTGGCCGATGAGATGGGCGCGCTGCAGGAGCGCATCACGTCGACCCGTGGCCACTCCATCACCTCGCTGCAGGCCATCTACGTGCCGGCCGATGATTACACCGACCCGGCCCCTGCGACGACCTTCGCCCACCTGGACGCAACCACCGAGCTGTCCCGTGACATCGCCTCCAAGGGCATCTACCCGGCAGTCGACCCGCTGAGCTCCACTTCGCGAATCCTTGATCCGCGTTATGTGGGCCAGGCTCACTACGAGTGCGCCAACCGCGTCAAGGCGATTCTGCAGCGTAACAAGGAGCTGCAGGACATCATCGCCCTGATCGGTATCGATGAGCTCGGCGAAGAAGATAAGACCACTGTGAACCGCGCCCGTAAGATCGAGCAGTTCCTTGGCCAGAACTTCTACGTCGCCGAGAAGTTCACCGGCCGTCCGGGCTCCTACGTTCCGGCGGACGAGACCATCGAAGCATTCACCCGCATCTGCGACGGCGTGTATGACGACGTTCCGGAGCAGGCATTCTCCGGTATCGGCGGCATCGACGACCTCGAGAAGAAGTGGCACGACATGCAGAAGGAATACGGTGCGTGATGGCCGGATCGACATTGCAGGTGAACATCGTCGCCGCTGACCACCCTGTGTGGCACGGCACGGCGAAGTCCGTTACCATTCCCGCCTCCGAAGGCGGAATGGGCATCCTGCCCGACCACGAGCCTGTGCTGACCGTGATCAAGGAAGGAACCGTCGTTGTGGTGGATCCTGAAGGCAATCGCTTCTCCTTCGAGGTGACTGACGGCTTCATCTCCTTCGATTCGAACAAGCTCACCGTCGCGGTCGAGCGTGGAACCAACGTGAAGCGCGCCGAATAAGCCGTTTCCGCTTGACGTAAGGTGGCCCGGTAATCGCAATATGTTTTTGTATTGCGATTACCGGGCCGCTTTTGTCTTTTACGTGGCTTTCCGCCGCCGCGAATACGTATGCCGTACGTACGGCGACGCGCATGGTAGGGTAGTGCCTCGTGCGAATTATTGTTGCTGACTGCTCTGCCGAATATTCCGGACGATTGAACGCCTCCCTGCCGCTCGCCAAGCGCGTGCTGCTCATCAAGGCGGACAACAGCCTGCTGATCTTCTCCGAACTCGGCTCATACAAGCCGCTCAACTGGATGTCCGCGCCATGCAGCATCAGGGACATCACCCCCGACCACGCCGATGACGACGTTGATACTGAAGTGCCGCAAAAGGTGATCCGCGCGTCGGCCGACAAATCGAACGACGTGCTGGAAGTGACGTTGCAGCACATCTATTCGGACGAATCGTACGACCTCGGCGAGGATCCGGGCCTCATCAAGGACGGCGTCGAAGACCATCTGCAGAAGTACCTGGCCGAACAGATCGAACGCATCGGCAAAGGCGCGAAGCTCGTGCGCCGCGAATACCCGACAGCCATCGGACCGGTCGACATCATGGCGATTGACGGCAACGGCGAGCACGTGGCCATCGAAATCAAGCGCAACGGCGGCATCGACGGCGTCGAACAGCTCACCCGCTACTGCGATCTGCTCAACCGCGACCCGCTGCTGGTCCCCGTGCACGGCATCTTCGCCGCGCAGACCATCACCCCGCAGGCCCGCGTGCTCGCGCAGGACCGCGGTTTCAAATGCCTGATTCTCGATTATGAGGAGATGAAGGGCACCGAAGACGACTCTCTACGACTCTTCTAATGAAAAAGCCTCCCGGGTGGGAGGCTTTTTGCGGTTAGACCGGCTGGATCAGTAGGCGGCGAGAATGTCGACCACGAAGACCAGCGTGGAATTCGCCGGAATCTTCTCCTGATCCTTGTTTCCGTAGCCGAGGCTCGGCGGCACCACCAGCAGCACCTGGGAACCGACCGTGTGGCCTGCCAGACCCTGCTTCCAGCCCTTGATCACGCTGTCAAGCGAGAAGGCGGAGGACTGTCCGCGGTCCCACGAGGAATCGAACTGCGTGCCGTCCAGCAGCCAGCCGGTGTAGTGCGCCACCACGGACTGCGTATCCTTGACCACAGCGCCCTTGCCCTTGATGAGGTCCTGGGAAACCAGGGAATCGGAGCCCTTATAGCTGTTCATGTCGATCGACGGCTTGCCGTCCTTGGCGAGCGTTACCTTCGGCAGGTCGGCCGGAACGCCCGCGACCTTCTCGCCGGTGGCCTTCTTCAGGTCCTTCGACTTGGACACCAGCGTGAGTACCATCAGGTACGAGGTGCCGGAGGAATTCGAGTCGTTCATGCCGAACGCCACGGTGGAATTGAGCTTGAGGCTCTTGAAGATCTTGTAGTAGTTCTCGGTCATCTGGCTGGTATCCGAGGTGACTACGGTGGAGCAGTCGGGGGTGTTCTTCTCCCACGTGCTGGCCAGTTCGGAACCATCCTTGACGCTGATGGCGATGCCCTGCGAGCAGACGCGGTCGCCGTCCTCGATCTGGGCTCCGTCGCCCTTCTGCAGCACCACGTAGCTGTTGTCCTCGACCGTCATCGGCGTCTTGAACGAGACGGTCGGCTTCTTGCCGAGCTCGCCCTTGGCGGTCACGCCGGCGATCTGGTGCATGCCGATTTTTTCGGAAGATGAGGAGGAATCCGAGTTCGACTTGTCGGATTTCGCGCTGGAATTACCGCCGCACGCAGTGACGCCCAGGCACATGACCGTTGCGCAGACTGCCGTGACGGCCTTGGAAAGAAGTGATTTACGCATAGGGCCAACCATAGCGGCAAAGCATGATTTTCATGTTTTTTTCAGGCTTGTGCAAACGGACACTGTAGAATGGAAAAGCTATGACTGTATTGCAGGAAGAACAAGAGAAGCCGCAGATCGAGACGGGCCCTACCCGGCATGCGAAGATCATGCGTGGCATCGTCACGCCTATTTTCGGCTTGCTTGCCATCGCATGCGTCGTGTTTGGCGTGTTGAATTCAACCGTCTGGAAACCGGACAATGAGATCACCGCCGCCGCTCCGGTGAACGGTTCGGAATACGTGGTCACCGATCCGAACGTGCTGCAGCTGGTAGACGGCCGCGTCAATATTTCGGCCAAATCCCGTGACAAGAAATCCAATGTGTGTATCGCCATAGGTTCCGCGCGCGACGTTGCCGGATGGATTGCGGGAAGCAAGTACATGCGCGTCTCCGGTCTGTCCGATTGGACGACGCTTTCCACCATGAAGGTCTCCGCGCAGGGAACCGCGGACAATTCCCAGAACCAGGTGGCTTTCAAGGACTCCGACATGTGGCGCACCATCAAGTGCAATGACGGTGCCGTTGATATGCAGGTCAAAGGATCGAACAGCAATAACGCCGAGGATGTTGTGGCGTTGATTGATTTCGGCAACCGCAAAGGAGATACGGTCACTCTGAATTGGGACCGTCGTAACCTGCCGAATTTCGCCATGCCGTTGTATCTTGCCGGCGGACTGCTGGCGATTCTCGCCGTGCTTTCCGCTTCCGTATTCGCCATGCCGCCGCATAAGCGCCGCAACAAGCGCGCTTTCGCCATGGTCGAAGGCGTTGGCGTCAACGAAGGCGATGAGAACGAGGTTTCGGCTTGGGTGAAGAACGCCGAAACCGCCGCCAGCAACAGGGCACGGAGCAGGTCGCGTCACGGCAGGCGTCGCCATGCGGAACATCGCACCGGCGGTCGTACGTCGTCGTTCGAGGAAACGCAACAGCCCGTCATCGTCGATCCTGCGGCACGTAACCTGGTCGCCGACCAGCAGAACACGATTGCGGAAAGCCAGCCGACTGTGTCCGAATCGACCGTATTTGAATCGACGGCGGGCGAATCGTCTGTTGACGACGAGGCGACTTCCGTGATCTCGCAGGATGAGCTTGCCGCGTATTTCGCTCGTCTTGCCCAAGAGGAGGTTCAGACGGAAACGCAGGAAGACGGCCAAGAGGAGGACCAGTGATGAGGAAGCGTAGTCAGGCGATTATCGCGGCCATGCTCGCGCTGGGAATGGCCGTCGGCATGTGCGGTTGCGAAGGCCAGCTGCCGACCCCGAAAGCCACCACCCGGCAGGATGCGCCGAACTTGAGCGCCAAGCAGGAGCAAAAGGTCCGCACGAGGATTCTCAAAACGCTCGACCAGTGCAATCAGAACCGTGACACTGATACGTTGCCGACGATTCTCGAAGGTCCGGAACTGGACATCCGCACCAGCGAGCTGAACGTAGCGAAAGCCACGGGCAATCTTGACCGTAAGACCACCATCCCCACGGATCTGGCCCAGGCCGTGATCTCCACGGATGCCGGCTGGCCACGGTCCGTGTTCTCCATCACGTCCACAACCAAGGACCAGCAGTCCAAGCGTCTGCTGGTGTTCAGGCAGGATTCCGCACGCCAGAACTACAAGCTGTGGGGTGTGGCGCGACTGTTCTCCGGCGTGAAGATGCCGAGTTTCGAAATCTCCAAAACCGGCAGCGCGCAGGGAACGCCTACGGACACCGGTCTGGTCATGACGCCGAAAGCGGCGGTGGACGCGTATGCGGACCTGCTGCAGAACGGGGCGAACAGCAAGTACGCCAGCAAATTCGCGGATGATGATCTGCGATCGAAGCTTGCCGATCTGACTGCCCAGGTGCAGAAGGCCATGGAGCTTAACGAAGGCACGCAGCAGCAGACCTTCGAACCGGTCAATGGAGCCATCAGCGTCATGCGTTCCGCGGACGGCGGCGATCTGGTGGTGGCGCAGATCAACTCCGAATGGACGCGTTCCGCCGGCGCTGGCCGTGAATCGCAGCCGGCCTCTGACGCGGAAAAGGCGCTGTTCGGCAATGGCAAGGCCACCAGCACCATGAAGACGAGCTATGTGAACGTCATCGCGCTGTATGTTCCGCCGGCGAATTCCGGGCAGAAAATCACCGCGGTCGGTTCCGAACGCCAGCCGGTGAAGGTCGAAGCGCTGTAAAACGACGGGTCCTTGGACGCGCATCGTCGGCGGTTTTCCGCCTATCGCGCATCCGTGGGAATGAAAACCGGGAAATCGTTGTTGGCACCTATAGTTGGTGCCAGCAACGATTTCGTGTTTTTGGAGGCAAGTATGGCAGAGCAGCAAGCGTTCCATCCGGGTGTTTCATTGGCGGGAGCCGTTGATCTGGAAGCGCTCAAGCATCAGGTGAAGGCCGAGCCGGGGCAGGCGGGCGGCGCTCCGGCGGCTGGCGGATATGTCATCGACACCACGGAGAACACGTTCCAGGCCATGGTGCAGACCTCCGCCACGTTCCCGATTCTGCTGTTCCTGTGGGTGCCGACCGACGACCGTCTGTTCGCCATGGCACGCGCATTGGGTGACGCGGTGAACAAGCTCAACGGCCAGATCCAGCTGTCCCGCATCGACATCGCATCCAATCCCTCCATCGCACAGGCGTTCCAGATTCAGGGCGCGCCGGCGCTGTTCGCGTTGATCGGCGGCCGTCCGATGCCGATTCTGCAGGGCCTTCCGTCCGACGAGGAACTGCAGCAGATCACAGACGTGGTCGTGCCGAAGCTTATCGCCGCCGCACAGCAGGCCGGCGTGACCGGCACCGCTCCGTATTCGGGCGATCCGGATTCCGACGCGGCCAATTCCGCATCCGCCGGCAGTGTGCAGGATCAGGTGCCGCCGGAACATCAGGAAGCGTACATGCTGGCACAGCAGGGCGATTACGCCGGTGCCGCCGCCGCGTACGAGAAGGTTTTGGAAGCCGATCCGAACGATACGCGCGCCGCCCGCGAACGTGCGAAGGCGCTGCTGCTGGCCCGTTCCGCCAATGCGGACGTGCGCGTGGTGCGTGCCGCTGCCGCCGACAAGCCGGACGATGTGGACGCGCAGCTTGCCGTCGCCGACATCGACATGATCGGCGGGCAGATCCAGGACGCGTTCGACCGTCTGCTTGATTTCGTGGCGGCGGGCCACAAGGCCGACATCGAGCCGGTGCGCCAGCGTCTGCTCGAATACTTCACGATCCCCGAGCCGACCGACGAGCGTCTGAAGCGCGCACGTCGTCGCCTCGCCACCCTCATGTACTGAGCGTGCAGCGCGTGCTGGTTGCGCCGAGCACTCTGATGCATTGAGCGCGCGTACTGACTTTCCCAACGATTGCAAGGTCTGCGTCACGTTTTTCGCCGAATCGTGTCGCAAACGGGCGCAGACCGTGTACAGTAGTGCGTTGCATGGGTTTGTAGCTCAGCGGATAGAGCGTCTGTCTCCGGAACAGAAGGTCGTGGGTTCGATCCCCATCAAGCCCACCGGGCAAGGCTCCAGTCGAACGGCTGGAGCCTTTTTGTTGCTCGTTTGTTGTATTTTTCCGCGGTTTTCCTTGCGATTCTGCCGTTTTCGTGCCTGCTGCGCCGTGTGGTGCCAACTCCGGCCATATCGTTCTGTGAACGGTTTTTCCCGCTTCCACCCATCGGAAAAGTATGATTTCAGGTGCGACGCAAATAGCGCATGTACGGGCATATTGGCACATACTTGGCGCGCGTTTACATACCTTGCGGCAACATACCTTACGACAAAGGAGAACAGTATGAGCGAAAAGCTGGAAGCAGTGGCCACCTCCGAAGCCCCGGCAGCACTCGGCGCCTACAGCCAGGCCGTGAAGGCCAACGGATTCGTGTTCGTCTCCGGCCAGCTGGGCATCGACCCGGCCACCGGCGAACTGGCCGGCGAGAGTGCGGGCGAGCAGGCCGCGCAGGCGCTGAAGAACATCAAGCACATCCTCGACACCGCGGGCAGCGGCATCGAAAACGTGTGCCGCGCCACCATCTACATGAAGAACGTCGAGGACTTCCACGAGGTCGACGACGTGTACGCCAAGGTCTTCATCGGCTCCGTCAAGCCGGCCCGCGTGGCGTTCGGCGGCAACGACATCCCGAAGGGCGCGCTCGTCGAGATCGACGCCATCGCCGCGCTCTGAGCGTTCCGCGCATACCGCGAGTAGCGCGATCGACGGCCCGCATGCCTTCCCGGCTGCGGGCCGCCGCTGTTCCGGGCGTTCCTCCGCTCGCGGTCGATCCGACGATGCTCGCGCATTGCCGTGAGCCTGCCGTATAGTATTGCGATTGTGCGGCCAGCCAAAACACACGCCGCACCCAACCAAACGCGCAGGAAGCCGGAGGCAAGCATGGCGCAATCGCAAGCAGAGCAGCAGGCACAGGCGCAGATCGCCGGCGAACCGACGCGGACGAAGGAACGGCAGCCGCAGCCAGCGACCGGAACCGCCGCGGATCCCACGGCGCAAGCCCAGCAGAACGACGAGCAGGGCGGGCTGGAGCGCAAAATGGAGACGCGCCACCTGACCATGATTTCGCTTGGTGGAGTCATCGGAACCGGACTGTTTTTAAGCTCCGGCTACACCATCCACCAAGCCGGTCCACTCGGTGCGATTATCGCCTATGCCATCGGTTCCGTACTGGTCTACTTCATCATGCTGAGTCTTGGCGAACTCTCTGTGGCCATGCCGTACGCCGGCAGCTTCCACCTGTATGCGAAGCGTTTCATCGGCCCCGGCACCGCGTTCACCATCGCCGTGCTCTACTGGCTGAATTGGGCGGTGGCGCTCGCCTCCGAATTCACCGCCGCGGGCCTGCTGATGCAACGCTGGTTCCCGCATTCGCCCGCATGGGTCTGGTCGGCCGCGTTCATCGTGGTCGTGTTCCTGCTCAACATCCTGTCGGTGCGCCTGTACGGCGAATCGGAATTCTGGTTCGCGTCCATCAAGGTGCTCGCCATCATCGCGTTCATCATCATTGGCCTGCTGGCCATGTTCGGCGCGATTCCGATCGCCGGCTATGACCACGCGCCCATGTTCGAGAACTTCTACAGCGACGGCTGGCTGCCCAACGGCGTGCTGCCGATTTTCTCCACGCTGCTGACGGTCGTGTTCGCCTTCTCCGGCACCGAAGTGGTCGGCGTCGCGGCGGGCGAGACGAAGGACCCGTCCAAGGCGATTCCGAAGGCCGTGCACACCACCGTGCTGCGTCTGGCGATCTTCTTCATCGGCTCGATCGCCGTCATGGCGGCGCTGATTCCGTGGCGCAAGTCGGGCGTCGACACCAGCCCGTTCGTGCTCGTGTTCCAGTCGATCGGCATGCCGTTCGCCGGCGACATCATGAATTTCGTGGTGCTGACGGCCGTGCTGTCCGCCGCGAATTCCGGCCTGTACGTGTGCTCGCGCATGGTGTGGTCGCTCGCGCAGGAGGGTATGATTCCGCGCAAGCTCGCCAAAACGAACTTCCACGGCGTGCCCGTTTTCGCGGTGATGTTCAGCATGGCCGGCTCGCTGCTGGCGCTGCTGTCCTCCGTGGTGGCCGCTTCGACCGTCTACCTCGCGCTGGTCGCGGTTTCCGGCCTGGCCACACTGGTGGTGTGGGCGTCGGTTTCCGTCTGCCACTTGCGATTCCGCCACCAATGGCTCGCGCAGGGACATACGGTTGGCGAGCTCAAGTACCGCGCGCCTGGCTACCCGTTCGTGCCGATCGCCGCGATCGTGATGTGCGTCGGCGCGCTGGTTCTGGTGATTTGCGATCCGTCGCAGCGCTCCACGCTGCTGTACATGATTCCGTTCGTGGCGCTGTGCTACACGGGCTACTACGCGTCCGTGGCGTGGCGTGCGAAACGGCATGGCGGGCAGGACGATGCTCAGAACGCCTTGCAAAGCGTTCCGCAGGACGTATCGCAACCCCATCGTGAGGATGGACAGGAAGACTGATTCTGTCAGCGTGCCCGGTATTCTTGGAAGAATGAGTCCAGAAGCCCTTAGTGAACTGATTTTCAACATTGCCAACACCCTTGTCTCCGAAGGCAAGGCAGGCACCCTGACCGCCGATCTGATTCCACCGCAAGCCAAGTTCGCCGTGATGCGCCCGAAGGACCGCGCGCACGGCGATTGGGCGTCCAACGCGGCCATGCAGCTGGCCAAGAAGGCCGGCATGAAGCCGCGCGATCTCGCCGAACTGTTCGCCGCCGAACTGACCAATGCCGACGGCATCAAGTCCGTGGAAGTGGCCGGCCCCGGCTTCATCAACATCACGCTCGACTCCGCATCCGCGGCCGCAGTGGTGGACACCGTGCTCGAAGCCGGCAGCGACTACGGCAAGAACGACCACCTGTCCGGCAAGACCCTGAACCTCGAATTCGTATCCGCCAACCCGACCGGCCCGATCCACATCGGCGGCACCCGTTGGGCGGCCGTCGGCGACTCCATGGCCCGCGTGCTTGAGGCCAACGGCGCCAAGGTGGTGCGCGAATACTACTTCAACGACCACGGCGAGCAGATCAACCGCTTCGCCAAGTCGCTCGTCGCCGCGGCCCACGGCGAGGAAACCCCGATCGACGGCTACAAGGGCGCGTACATCGACGAAATCGCCAAGCGTGTCATCGACGAAGCCAACGCGGACGGCGTGGACGTGCTGAGCCTGCCGCGCGTCGACGGCGGCGCCGACCAGGACGGCAACCCGCTCGGCGAAGGCGATTCCGAACAGCGCGAGGAGTTCCGCAAGCGCGCCGTGCCGATGATGTTCGACGAAATCCAGCGTTCCATGAAGAACTTCCGCGTCAATTTCGACGTGTGGTTCCACGAGAACAGCCTGTATTCCGACGGCGAAGTGGACCAGGCCATCGCCGACCTGCGCGCCCGCGGCGACATCTTCGAAAAGGACGGCGCCACCTGGTTCGAGTCCACCAAGCACGGTGACGACAAGGACCGCGTGATCATCAAGTCCGACGGCAACTACGCGTACTTCGCCGCCGACATCGCCTACTACCGCAACAAGCGCCACCGCGAGACCAACCCGGCCGACGTGGCGATTTATATGCTCGGCGCCGACCACCACGGCTACATCGGCCGCATGATGGCCATGTGCGAGGCGTTCGGTGACAAGCCGGGCGAGAACATGCAGATCCTGATCGGCCAGCTTGTCAACGTCATGAAGGACGGCAAGGCCGTGCGCATGTCGAAGCGTGCCGGCAACGTCGTCACCATCGACGATTTGACCGACGCCATCGGCGTGGACGCCTCCCGCTATTCGCTGGCCCGCACCGACTACAACTCCCCGGTGGACATCGACCTGAACCTGCTGTCCTCGCATTCCAACGAGAATCCGGTGTACTACGTGCAGTACGCGCACGCCCGCTCCTGCAACGTGGACCGCAACGCGGCCGCCGCCGGCATCACCTACGAAGGCGCCGACGTGAGCCTGCTCGACACCACCGCCGACGGTGAAGTGCTCGCCGCGCTCGCCCAGTGGCCGGCCCTGCTGCGCGAAGCCGGAGACCTGCGCGCGCCGCACCGCGTGGCCCACTATCTGGAAGATCTCGCCGCCACGTACCACAAGTGGTACAACGTGGAGCGCGTCGTGCCGATGGAGCTTACCGATCCGGAAGCCCGCGGAGAGGAAGCCGAAGCCATCCGCATCGCCAAGGCTCCGGAACCGGCCCGCGCCGCCGCGCGACTCAAGCTCAACGACGCCGTGCAGACGGTCATCGCCGAAGGCCTCGACCTGCTCGGCGTCACCGCCCCCGACAAGATGTGACCGGCAGGAGATAACGCAAACCATGTCTGTGAGTCCAATCTGGCCGGCCGGCTCGGCCGTGAACGACGAAGGCGAGATCACCTTCCACGGCCGTACCGCCGCAAGCCTGCTCGACGAATTCGGTTCGCCGCTCTACGTCATCGACACCGATGACGTGCGCGCCCGCGCCACGAAATTCGTGCATGCCGCGTCCCACGCGTTCAACAACACCGTCACCCACGTCAGCTTCGCCGGCAAAGCGCTGCTGAGCAAGGAAATCTGCCGCATCGTCACCGAATCCGGCATGCTCATCGACACCTGCACCATGGGTGAGATGCGCATCGCGCTCGCCGTGGGCGTCCCAGGCCGCCGCCTCGTGCTGCACGGCAACAACAAGTCCGATGCGGAAATCGAGCTGGCCATCGAACAGGGCTTCAACAAAATCGTGATTGACGAGCCGGATGAGCCGGCACGCATCGCCGCGATCGCCAAGCGGCTCGGCAAGCGCGCCCGCGTCATGCTGCGCGTCACCTCCGGCATCCACGCCGGCGGCCACGAATTCGTGTCCACCGCGCACGAGGACCAGAAGTTCGGCGTGGCCCTGCTCCCCGCCGGAGCCGACGCGGGCAAGCTTGCTGTGCTCGACGACCTGACCGACGTGACGCCGGCAGGGTCGAACGCACGATTGGGGGAGAACGCGTCTTCCGCCGACGGCTCCGACCACTCCGCCCACGCGGAACGCAAGCTCCAGTACGACGTCAAATACCCGTACGACCTGAGCCACGAGAAGGTCTCCGAAGGCGACCGCAAGCTCGCCGAAGCCATGACCATGGTGGCCGACGGTCCGGCGCTCGCCGTGCTGAAGGACATCTACCACCATCAGGACGTGCTCGAACTGGTCGGCGTGCACTCGCACATCGGATCCAACATCCATGACGCGGACGCTTTCATCCAGGCGGCCAAGCGCATGATGCTGCTGCGCAAGACCTTCTACGCCACCGATGCGTACACCCTGCCGGAGGTCGATCTGGGCGGTGGCTATTCCGTGGCCTACACCGACGGTGAGGATTCCATGGACATCGACGTGGAGCTCGGCAGGCTCGCCGACGCGGTCAGCACCGTGAACCGCGCGCTCGGCATGCCGGCCCCGGTCATCTCCTTCGAGCCAGGCCGCTGGACGGTGGCCCCCACCGGCGTCACGCTGTACCGCGTGGGCACCGTCAAGCCGGTGCAGCTGAACGGTGAAGCCAAAGACAAGGGCGGCAATCCGGTGACGGAACGCGTGTACGTGTCCGTGGACGGCGGCATGTCCGACAACATCCGCCCGGCGCTGTACGGCTCCGACTACACCGCGAGAATCGCGAATCGCAAGGGATCCGACGAGACCAAGCTGTGCCGCGTGGTCGGCATGCACTGCGAATCGGGCGACATCGTCGTCAACGAGGTGCGTCTGCCGGCCGACATCAGGCGCGGGGACATTCTCGCCGTGCCCGTCACCGGCGCGTACGGCCGCACGATGGCCAGCAACTACAACCAGGCGCTGATTCCCGCCGTGGTCGGCGTCGGCGAGGCCGGCGCACACGTCATGATCCGCCGGCAGACGATCGACGATCTGCTGAGCTGGGACGTCAGCGAATAGTCCACGATTGCGTCTCACGGTATGGACGGTTTTCGGGCTTCCTTGCGGGGAAAGCTTCGGAAACCGTCCATTTTCTTGATATTCCGCGGCCTTACGTCATATTGAGACCGTACAATAAGCAAGGTCACACCAATACTTCACATTCAAGGGAGGATGCCTTGGCACAGGAAGATGTTGCGCCGATTCGCGTTGGATTGCTGGGCGCAGGTACCGTTGGTTCCCAGACCGCACGCCTGCTGGTCGAGCAGAAGGACGAGCTTGCCGCACGTATCGGACGACCGATCGAGCTGACCGGCGTCGCCTGCCTCGACCCGGTGGAAACCGATCCGTTCCCGTGGATCGACAAGGCCATCGTGACCACCGACACCATGAGCGTGGCCACCAATTCCGACATCGTCATCGAGCTGATCGGCGGCACCGGCGTGGCACGCAAGTTCGTGCTCGCCGCCATCGAATCCGGCGCCTCCGTGGTCACCGCCAACAAGGCGCTGCTGGCCAAGTATGGTCCGGAGATCTACGCGGCCGCCGAAGCCAAGGGCGTCGACATCTACTTCGAAGCCTCCGTGGGCGGCGCCATCCCGTTCCTCAAGCCGCTGCGCGAATCCCTCGTCGGAGACAAGGTGACGAGCATGCTCGGCATCGTCAACGGCACCACCAACTACATCCTCGACGAGATGACCACCAAGGGCCTCGACTTCGATGACGTGCTCAAGGACGCGCAGGCCAAGGGCTACGCCGAAGCCGATCCGACCGGCGACATCGAGGGCTACGACGCGGCCAACAAGGCCGCGATCATGGCCACCCTCGGCTTCCACACCTCCGTCACCATCGACGACGTCTCCGTCGAGGGCATCACCAAGATCACCGCCGACGACATCGCCGCCGCCACCGCGGAAAACAAGGTGATCAAGCTGCTCGCCGTCGTGGAGAACACCGATGCCGGCGTGTCCGCGCGCGTCTACCCGGCACTGATCTCCAACACCCATCCGCTGGCCTCCGTGCACGGCTCCTTCAACGCCGTGTTCGTCAAGGCCGAAGCCGCGGACGACCTCATGTTCTACGGCCGCGGCGCCGGCGGCGCTCCGACCGCTTCCGCGGTCGTCGGCGACGTGGTCACCGAAGCCCGCCATATCGCACAGGGCTGCACCGGTCCGTCCATCCCGCTGTACAAGGATCTGAAGAAGGCTCCGATCGAGGCTTCCAAGGCCGAGTTCGCGGTCCGTTTCGTGATTCACGACAATCCGGGCGTGCTCGCCGCGATCGCAGCCAAGTTCGCCGACCATGGCGTGTCCATCAACGGCGTGAACCAGGATCTGAAGCCGACGCTGAAGGATCCGGGCTATGACGGCGAGCTGCAGCAGCTGCGTCTGGTCACCCACATGACCGATGAGCTCACTCTGCGCGAAACCGTCAAGGACGTGTGCGAGCTGGATTGCGTGTGCGGAGAGCCGTCGATCCTGCGCGTGCTGAACTGATATCGGATGCGATTCGGGCCCATGATGCGATTGGCATGCAAGCCATGCCAAGCCGCCGTCATGGGCCCGAATACGATGCACGGGTGCGGTTCCCCCTGAAATTTGACTCTGGCACTGCCACGGTATACGGTGCTTGATTTGTAATGAAGATGTGACGAAGGACGACGAGAGATGACTCCAGTTACCCGCAAGGTGCGTGTGAAGGTTCCGGCCACCAGCGCCAATCTTGGCTCCGGTTTCGATACGGTCGGTTTGGCCTTGGACTATCATGACGAGCTTGAATTCACGCTGAGCGCCGACCCGGTGAACACCGCGGCGCAGGTGATGATCGAAGGCGAGGGCGAGGACACCCTGCCTCGTGACGAGACGCACCTGGTGGTCTCCACGTTCCGCCGCGCATGCCAGACCTTCGGTCTGGGACGCGTCGGATTCATTCTGCAGGCGCACAACAACATCCCGCAGGCGAGAGGCATGGGTTCCTCCGCCGAGGCCATCGTCGCCGGCATCGCCGCCGCGGCAGCCTTCGCGCAGGACGACGACCTCAACCGCGACGCCGTGTTCGAGCTGGCCGCCGCCATCGAAGGCCATCCGGACAACGTGGCCCCGGCCGTGTACGGCGGCCTGACCATGTCTTGGGACATGGAGACCGCGGAAGGTGTCGGATCCGTGCCGATTCCAGGCGGCGAGCCGATGCACAACGGCTTCCACACCATCAATTACCGCGTGGCGGACGATCTGACCGCGGCCGTGTTCGTGCCGGACTACGAGCTGTCCACCGAAAAGGCCCGTCAGGCGTTGCCGACTGAGATTCCGTTCAAGGACGCCGTGCACAACGTCTCCCGTGTGAGCCTGCTGCCGGCCGCCATGAACCCCGCGATGCTGGCCTCCGGCTCGCGTCAGAACGCCAACGCACTGCTGTTCGCGGCCACGCAGGACCGCCTGCATCAGCCGTACCGCGCCTCGCTGATGGAGCCGTCTTGGGCGCTGATCGAGAAGATGCGCTCCCACGGCTTCGCCTCCACCGTGTCCGGCGCTGGCCCATGCGTGCTTGTGCTGCACCATGGCGACGCCCACGAGGAACTCGAACGGATCGCCGCCGAAGAGCTGGCATCCGGCCATTGGCGTGTGCTGCATCTCGCGGTCGACACCAAGGGTGTGCAGGTGGAACGCGCATGAGCATCCCGCTGATTCTCGCCTCCCAGTCCCGTCCACGCCGTGACGTGCTGTTCTCCGCCGGCATCTGCCCGACCATCCGTGTCTCGCACGTCGACGAGCCTGCCGCGCTTGAACGCGAGGCGGCCGCGCTTGGCGTCACCGTGAACGACCTGAGCGTCGAACAGCGTGTGATGATTCTCGCCACAGCGAAGGCCGAGGCCGTGCACCAGGCGTATCGCAACATCGCCGATACCGCGGCGCACGCGCGCGGGGAGCGCGTGGTCGGCTTCCCGCTCCGGGCAGCAGACGATCGCGACGCATCCTCGGCGGGCACAGCCGCACGCACGGACAGCGCGCAGTCCGCCGACGAGACGAAGACCCGCGATTTCTCCGGCATCGCCATTCCCACCGTCGCCGAGCCGATCGCCGATTTCGTGGATGGCCGTCCAAGCCTGACCCGTTCGAAGGCCGGCCCGCTGATTCTCGGCTGCGATTCCATGTTCCTGCTGGACGGCGAATGCTACGGCAAGCCGCATAGCGAAGAGGTAGCGCGCGAACGGCTGCGTGCCATGCGCGGTGCCACCGGCGAGCTGTGGACCGGCCATTGCCTCATCGACTTCGCGTCGGGCCGCATGGTGCGCGGCGCCAGCAAAGCGACCCTGCACTTCTGCGAATATTCCGACCTGGATATCGAACGCTACATCGCCACCGGCGAGCCGCTGGAAGTGGCCGGATCGTTCACTTTGGAAGGTTTCGGCGGCGCGTTCATCGACTCGATCGAAGGCGATCCGCACGGCATCATCGGCCTGAGCCTGCCGTTGGCGCGCCGTCTGGCGGCGCAATTGGGCGTCGAATGGACCGATCTGTGGAACGTCACGCGCTCCGACCTCGCGCCGGACGCCGAATATGATGCGAAAACGGGTGCCGCGAAGCCGCTGCCGCCCAAGGAGAACGTGCACCAGCCGGGAGACGGCTGGGTCGACTGCGCCTGCGGTCGCAAGCATTGGGGTACGAACGGCGCGTCCGGCGTGCTCTTGGCCCGCCGCAGCGAGACGACCGGTGAGGTGACGCACGTCGTCATGCAGCACCGCGCGGTATGGAGCGCGGAAGGCGGCACGTGGGGCATTCCCGGCGGCGCCACCGCCGATGGCGAAAGCCCGATCGAGGGCGCGTTACGCGAATCGTACGAGGAAGCCAACATCACGCCGGAGGACATCGACGTGGTCGGATCGTACTGCGAGGACCACGGCCCATGGTCGTACACCACGGTGTTCGCCTTCGAAAAGCCGGGGCACCGCGTCGAACCCAAGGCCAACGACGACGAAAGCATGGAGATCGAATGGGTGCCGGTCGATGACGTGCCCAACCGCAAGCTGCTGACTGCCATGCGCACCGATTGGCCTAACTTCGCGGCGCGTCTGCGTGCTTTGGCGGCCGTGCGGTAGCCTGCGTGCAGTGTGCCGCATCCTTGGAACATGACGGCTGTTAGCGCTAACTGAAGTTGCGTGTACAATAGGCGAACGTACCAACAGTTGTGTGCGAAAGGCGATGGGGCATGGCAGGCAAACGCAATGCGGGCAATAAGCGTCCTTCGATGTTCGAAGTGGCGAAACTGGCTGGTGTGAGCCACCAGACGGTCTCGCGCGTCATCAACCATTCGCCGGACGTTTCCGACGCCACCCGTGAGAAGGTGCAGAGGGCCATCGACCAGCTCGGATACCGTCCCAGCAACTCCGCCCGCGCGCTCGCCTCGCACCGGTCCCGCACCATCGGCCTGATCGCCGGCGGCCAGCATTTCTATGGCCCGATCTCCACGATTTCCGCGATTGAGACGATGGCCCGCCAGCATGGCCTGTTCGTGACGGTGAGCATGGTGCATGAGGCGCTGTGCTCGCAGGAGGAATTCGACGACCTGTGCCGCACCTTCGACGAGATGAACGTCGACGCGTTCATCTTCCTCACGCCCACCGATGTCATGTTCTCCGCGGCATGCCGGACGCGGATCGCGCAGCCTCGTGTGATCGTCACATCCACGCACGGTGGCATCGGCGTGCAGGACGGCCTGCGGCTGATGAAGTCCGCCGACCGCCGCCGCGTATCCGTCGTCGGCATGGACCAATGGTCCGCGATGGCCGACGTGATGCATCTCGTCGTGGAATACGGGCACCGTTCGGTGCTGTATTTCGCCGGTCCCAAGGAGTGGCGCGACGCGGCGACGCGCCTGCTGGCATGGAACAAGCTATGCGCGGCCAATGCGGTCAATTCCGTGACGGTGCAGTGCGAGACCTGGGAATCCTCCGAAGCGTACGGCAAGATGAACCACATCCTCGACAACATCGGCCGCACCGGCGGCAATCTGCCGACATGCATGGTCTGCGCCAACGACAGCCAGGCCGTGGGTGTGGCCCGCGCGCTGCATGAGCATGGCGTGCGCGTTCCGCAGGATGTGAGCCTGGTGGGTTTCGACGACATGCCTGCCATGGACAATATGTTCCCGCCGCTGACCACGGTCCGTCCCGGCTTCGAGCAGCTGGGTGTCGCCGCCATGCGTGAGACGCTGTACTTGCTGGGCGCGGGGGAGGAGAACTCCTTCGGATCATCGCAGCATGGCGTCGGACTGGTGTCGGCGCAGATGGTCAACCGCAGCTCCCTGGGTCCTGTCCGCCGCCGCTAAGGCGCTGCTTCTTTTCGATTTGCTCGTATATTCATTGCTCCGATGACACGTCGGATTTGGTGCGTCACGGGTTTGTGCCTACAATAGTGAGCGTTAACAGTGAGCGCTAACATTCAGTTGACAGAGTGGTTGCGAGGCGCTCGGACGCAAGGAGTTCGTGAACTATGACGCAAGAGCAGGTCGCAGTGACCGCCGAGAAGATCCGCGCAGGCAAGACGAGCCTGGGCATCGAGTTCGGCTCCACCCGCATCAAGGCGGTGCTCATCGATGACGCCTACCACACCATCGCGGCGGGCGACTATGAGTGGGCCAGCCATCTCGAGGACGGGCTGTGGAGCTACACCCAGGAGGAAATCTGGAAGGGTTTGCAGACCGCATACGCCCGGATGGCCGGCGATGTCGAAACCGCCTATGGCGAACGGCTGACCCACGTGGGGCACATCGGCTTCTCCGCCATGATGCATGGCTACCTCGCCTTCGACAAGTCCGGCGAACTGCTCGTGCCGTTCCGCACCTGGCAGAACACCAACACCCACGAAGCCCACGAGAAGCTTTCCGAGCTGTTCCAGTACAACATTCCGGAACGCTGGTCCGTGGCGCACCTCTACCAGGCGGTGCTCAACCACGAGGAGCACGTCTCCAAGGTGGACTACATCACCACACTCGCCGGCTACGTGCACTGGAAGCTCACCGGCGAGAAGGTGCTCGGCGTGGGCGACGCCTCCGGCATGTTCCCCATTGACCCGGCCACCCATACCTACGAAACCGAGTTCATCAAGCGATTCGACGCGATCGAGGAAGTCGCCGCGCAGCCGTGGAAGCTTGAGAACCTGCTGCCCCGTCCGCTCGTGGCGGGCACCCCGGCCGGCACGCTCACCGCCGAAGGCGCCAAACTGCTCGACCCGACCGGCACCCTTCAGCCGGGCGTCGTCCTCGCCCCGCCGGAAGGCGACGCGGGCACCGGCATGGTCGCCACCAACTCCGTGCGCGTGCGCACCGGCAACGTCTCCGCCGGCACTTCGATTTTCGCCATGGTCGTGCTTGAGCACAAGCTGGCGCGCCTGCATCCGGAAGTCGACCTCGTCACCACTCCAGCCGGCGACCTGGCCGGCATGAGCCACGCCAACAACTTCACTTCCGATCTCAACGCCTGGGTCGGCCTGTTCGGACAGTTTGCCGCCGCGATCGGCCAGCCGGTCGATGCCGGCACGCTGTACGGCACGCTGTTCCGCGCCGCGATCGCGGACGATGTCGACGCCGACTGCGGTGGTCTGCTCAACTATCCGTTCCGCTCCGGCGAATTCCTGGCTGGCCTGCCGGAAGGCCGACCGCTGTTCGCCCGCAGCCCGGAGGCGCGCATGAGCCTCGGCAACTTCATGAGAACCCAGCTGTTCAGCGCCTTCTCGCCGGTCAAGATCGGCATGGATGTGATGACCAAGGACGAAGGCGTCGCCGTCGACTCGCTCGTCGGCCACGGTGGCATCTTCACCACGCCGAAGGTCGCGCAGAAGATCCTCGCCGCCGCATTCGACACCCCGATCAAGGTCATGGCCACCGCCGCCGAAGGCGGAGCGTGGGGCATGGCCGTGCTCGCCGACTATCTGTGGCACGCCGACCAGCCGCTCGCCGACTACCTCGGCACCCGCGTCTTCGCCGACGCGGCCTCCACCACGGAAGCGCCGGACGCCAACGACGTGGCCGGCTTCGAAGCCTTCTTCGACCGCTTCCGCAAGGGGCTGCCGATCGAGCATGCCGCCATCGAAAGCATCCCGCTGGAAACCAAATAACCGTCCATCGTAACAACAGCAAGCCTGACGAAAGGAACACAATATGGCAACGTTGGCTGATTACGGCCCGGAAGTACGAGCTGAGGTCAAGCAGGTGCGCGAAGTGGTCGCCACCCTGCACGAGCAGCTCATCAAGTGGAATCTGGTGGTGTGGACCGCAGGCAACGTCTCGCAGCGCCTGCACACCGCCGACCTGATGGTCATCAAGCCGTCCGGACTGCGCTACGAGTATCTCACCCCAAGCTCGATGGTCGTGTGCGACCTCGACGGCAACGTGGTCGACGGCGCCGAAGCGCCGAGCTCCGACACCGCGTCCCACGCGTACATCTACCGCCACATGCCCGACGTGTACGGCGTGGTGCATACCCATTCCACCTACGCCACCGCATGGGCGGCCACCGGCCAGAACATTCCGTGCGGCCTGACCATGATGGGCGACGAGTTCGGCGGCCCGGTGCCGGTCGGCCCGTTCCGCCTCATCGGCTCCGAAGCCATCGGCGAAGGCGTGGTCGAAACCCTGAAGAAGTATCCGAAGTCCCCGGCCGTGCTCATGCAGAACCATGGTCCGTTCACCATCGGCAAGGACGCGGAAGCCGCCGTCAAGGCTGCCGCCATGACCGAAGAGGTGGCGCACACCATGTGGGCCGCCAAGCAGCTCGGAGACATCATCCCGATCTCCCAGGAAGACATCGATAGCCTTAACGACCGCTACACCAACGTCTACGGCCAGCACTGACGTGACGGAAACTGAAACGACAAACCCAACAACGAAGTAAGGAATAATCCAACATGGCAATGGAAAACCCATTTGAAGGCAAGGAAATCTGGTTCGGCGTCCGCGGCCTCGAAGTGCTGACCAAGCCGCTGCTGCAGCTGGCCACCCAGCACCACAAGGAAATCCCGTGGGAGACCATCGACATGGACTTCATGAACCTGAACCAGGCCGCCCACGGCGACCGTGAGTTCGGCTACATCGTGTCCCGTCTCGGCATTCCGCGCAAGATCGTCGTCGGCCACTACACCGATCCGGAAGTCGCCGAAAAGGTCGGCACCTGGGCCCGCGCCTGCGCCGGCTGGGATGCCTCCCAGAACATGAAGGTCATGCGTTGGGGCGACAACATGCGCAACGTGGCCGTCACCGAAGGCGACAAGACCGAAGCCGAACGCGTGTTCGGCGCTTCGATCAACACCTGGGCCGTCAACGACCTCGTCGCCGCCTACGAGAAGGTCAAGGACAGCCAGGTCAAGGACCTCATCGAAGACTACAAGGCCAAGTACGACGTGGCCCCCGAGCTGCTTGATTCCCGCTACGATGAGCTGTTCATCGCAGCCAAGGAAGAGGCCGCCATGGTCAACATGATGCGTGAGAACGGTTGCACCGCCGGCGTCGACAACTTCGAAGACCTCGGCACCCTGCCGCAGCTGCCGGGCGTCGGCCCGCAGCGCTTCCCGTCCGAGTACGGCTGGGGCTTCTCCGCCGAAGGCGATTGGAAGACCTCCGTGCTGGTGCGCATCGGCGCCGTGATGGGCTACGGCCTTGAGGGTGGCGCCTCCCTGATGGAGGACTACTCCTACAACTTCGTGCCGGGCAACGAGTTCGACATGGGCTCCCACATGCTGGAAGTCTCCCCGTCCATCGGCACCATCGCCAAGCCGAAGCTGGCCATCTACCCGCTGGGCATCGGCGGCAAGTCCGACCCGGTCCGTCTGGTGTTCTCCGGCAAGCCGGCCGACGCCGTCGTGGTCTCCATGGCCGACGAGCGCGAACGCTTCCGCCTGCTCATGGACGAGGTCACCATCGTCGAACCGCAGGGCTCCCTGAAGAACCTGCCGTGCGCCCGCGCCGTGTGGAAGCCGAAGCCGGACCTGAAGACCGCCGTGCAGTGCTGGATCACCGCCGGTGGCTCCCACCACACCTGCATGACCACGTCCGTCGGTCGTGAGGCTTGGGAGGACTTCGCCCGCATCGCCGGCGTCGAACTCGCCGTCATCGACGAGAACACCAACGCCCGCCAGTTCGAGAAGGAGCTGGAGCTGAGCGAAATGTACCACCGCCTCAACAACCGTCACTGAAATAACGGAGCGTTAACAGCACGGCAGGAAACTTGACGTACCTTCGTACGCCGGCGTTTCCTGCCGCACTGTTACCGCACGCGTTATCTCAGCGATACGGGGTGCGCTTAAAAAACAGCACGGCGGGGAAGTTGACGTACTTTTGTACGCAGCGTTCCCCGCCGTGCTGTTTTTGTTTACCTATGTGCGGCTCAGCGCTTGCCGGCGTACAGCTGCTGGTCGATCACGTCGGCGAACACGCGGTTCACTGCCGGACGCACCACCTTCAGCGACGGCGTCAGGCACTTGTTCTCCTGTGTGAACTGCGCATCCAGCACCACGAACTTACGCACGGATTCGGCGCGCGAAACCGTCGCGTTCGCCTTGTCCACATACTTCTGAATCTCGTCATGAACGGCGGCGGTAGCCGCCACGCGGTCAAGCGGCGTATCCGCGGACAGGCCCACGGACGGCAGCCAGGCCGCCAATCCTTCCGGATCGAGCGTGACCAGCGCGCCGATGAACGGACGATTATCGCCCACCACCACGGCATGCTCCACAATCGGACACTTCGCAATCTCCTGCTCCATCGGAATCGGCGACACGTTCTTGCCGCCGGCGGTGATGATGATGTCCTTCTTGCGGCCCGTAATCGTAATACGACCCTCATCGTCGATCGACGCAAGATCGCCGGTGCGCAGCCAACCGTCCTCGGTGAACACCTCGGCCGTTTTCTCCGGCAGATTGTGGTAACCCATGAACACGTTCGGTCCCTTGACCTGCAGCTCGCCATCGTCGGAAATACGCACGGACGATCCCGGCGCAGGCTGGCCGACGGTACCGATCACATTGTCCGTGACGCGGGTCGCGGCAAACGGCGCCGCGGTTTCCGTCATACCGTAGCCCTGGATCATCGGCAGGCCGATGCCATTGAAGAAATGCGCCAGCGACGCGTCCAGCGGAGCGCCACCGCACGCCACATAACGGATACGCGGGCCCAACGCGCCACGCACGGTGTGGTATACGGACGCCTCATACGACAGGTGTTCGGCGGTCTGCTTCATGGTCGGTTTCTCGCCAGCCTGCTGCATGCGCGACCAGTCGCGCGCGGACTCGGCGGCCTTGAGGAACAGGCGGCCCTTCCAACCCATGCCGGCCTTGCGGGAAGCCGCGTTGTACACCTTCTCGAACACGCGCGGCACGCCCAGCAGGTACGTCGGCTCGAACGAACGCACATCCGGCAGCAGCGTCTTGGTGTCCGGCAGATAGCCGACCACGCCGTCATCGGAAGCGATCGACGCGTACTGGATGAAGCGCGCGAAGCAGTGGGCGAGCGGCAGGAACAGCAGCAGACGCGGATGGTCTTCAAGAATCATCTCGTGCAGCGCAAGGCTGCCGGCACGCGTGATCGACACGAAATTGCGATGCGACAGCTCGGCACCCTTCGGTGCCCCCGTGGAACCGGACGTGTACACGATGGTGGCCAGATCGTCGGCACGCACCGACGCGATACGCTCGTCCAGCTCTTCGTCGGACACGGTGACGCCCAATCCCTCCAGCGCGCCCATGGCATTGGCGTCGAGCATCAGAATATGCTTCAGAGACGGGCAGCGGCCAATCACGGAATCAAGACGGTCGAAGCGTTCGCGATCGTCGGCGATGGCGAGCTTCACGTTGGAATCGTTGAGAATGCGTTCGGCCTGCGCCGCGGAATCGGTGTCATAGATCGGCACATTGACCGCGCCGATTGCGGCCAGTGCGAAATCAAGCACGCCCCACTCGTAACGGGTGGTGGAGAAGAGGGTGACGGCATCCCCCTTGCCGATGCCGAACGCGATCAGGCCTTTGGCCGCGGAGAGTACGTTCTTGTGGAATTCGCCGGTCGTCACCTTGGTCCACTGGCCCGGAGCGGTTTTGCGTTCCGCGATCACGGTGTCTTCGCCGGTGCGCTTGATGCGTTTGGTAAGCAGGGAGTAGATGGATTCGTCGTCGCGTACTTCGACGGATGCGCCCGGGGTCGTGTACTCGGTGAGCATGAAGTGTTCTCTTTTCTTGCGTTTCCGCGGTTTTCGTGGGTTTTGCGATATATGCGATCGCTGCGATTGCGGTGATCGGTGACGTGCTTTTCGCGTCCTGTGTCGCGCCTCGCATATCGTAAGTTACGGTGACGTAAGTCCGCATTGTAAGAAACAACAAGAAATATGGCGACGGGTTTGTTTGAACTGACAAAGTGGCACGAAACGTCAACGGAACGGGGGATTGGTACACGGATCCATCATCTCGAAAAAAGGTTTGACGCGTTCGATCGCAGGGTGTCCAACGGGTTGCGCGACGGGTTCGAGAGGGGTTGCCCTTACGGGCGAAAACGGTGGAAAATGCGGCAAAACTGGGCGGAGTGACGTTGCGAACCACAACATGTTCCGTGTACACTCAAGTTTGGCGCAACTACCCCTTGCGCCTAGGCTGTTTGCTCAACGGCGAACATTCAGCCGCCTCACTTTTCGCCGTTCCCTTGGTTTTCTGTGGTTTTGCTGTTGTGCATTTGCTTGCGAGTTCTGATGGTTTTCTAGATTTTTCCGACGATTTTCTGCGATTGCCGTTCCGTCATTGCCTTTCGTCGGTATGCCCGATACGCTTGGAGCGGATGGCGGGATTGCAAACGATTGGAAAAGGGGCATGATGTTCGACAAGCGGCTGTTTTCCTTGGCTGACGGCGTCGGTCGATTGATCGCGGCGAAAGTCGCCTGCCAATGGCTGGGCCTCGTGGCCAACATCGCCTTCGTCGTGGCCGTGGTGCGTATGCTGCAACCGCTGTTCGCGCCCGTACCGTCCGCCACCGCGCCCTGCATCGCCATTATTCTTATTGCCGCGGTCGTGCGATTCGTCACCATTCGCGCCGCCGCACGTTTCGGTAGCGAGGCCGCCGAACGCGTCAAACTCGCGCTGCGTGAGAAACTGTTCAATAAGATGCTCGCGCTCGGCCCGTCCTACGCGCAGCGCGTGCGCACCGCCGGCGTGGTGCAGTCCGCGGGCGAAGGCATCGAACAAATCCAAAGCTTCTTCGAACTGTTCCTGCCGCAACTGTGCTATGCCGTGCTCGCCCCCATCACGCTGTTCGCCGTGCTTGCGCCGATCGACCTGCCCACCGCCGCGACGCTGCTCGCCTGCGCGCCACTCATCGTGCTCATCGTCGGCATGGTGGCGATGCGTGCCGCCCGCGTATTCAAGAAATACTGGGGCAAATACACGGATATGGGGGCGTCGTTCCTCGACAATCTGCAGGGACTTGAGACGCTGAAAACCTTCGATGCGGACGAGCGCGCCGCACGAGTCATGGACGAGAAGGCCGAACAGTTCCGCGTGATGACCATGAACGTGCTGCAAATCCAACTGCGTTCGCTCACGGCGATGGATGCCGTGGCATACGGTGGCGCGGCCGCCGGCATCGGCGTTGCGGTATGGCGATTCGTATCCGGCTCGCTCTCGCCGTCTGGCGTTTTCGCGCTGTCCGGCGTGCTGCCGCTTGGTTTGACGCCGATCGCCGCGGTATTGCTGACGATTCTGCTGGCCGCCGATTTCTTCATTCCGCTGCGACAGCTCGGCTCGTATTTCCACGTTGCGATGAACGGCATGACGTCCACGAAACGTATTTTCGCGCTGCTCGACGCGCCCGAACCGGAGCATGGCAGCAAGGAACTGCCGGAATTCGGGGCTTCCGGGCGTGGTGTCGGCGTGGAGTTTCGTGGTGTTTCGTACCGGTATGCGGACGCGGATGTGGATGCTGGGGGTGCTGCTGGTGCGGGGCCTGACGCTGCCGGGTCTGCGGGTGCCGGTGTTGCGAGTCCCCGTCGTATATCGTCCACATCGCATTCCGATATGCGGAACGCGGATGTGGACAGCGTTGATGAGGGCGGCGGCGCGGGTGACGCGCGCGAAACGCGCTACGCCTTGCGCAACGTGGCCCTCCGTGCGCTGCCCGGCGAAGTCACTGCGATCGTCGGGCCATCCGGTTCCGGGAAATCCACAGCCGTCCAGCTGCTTGCCGGCACGCTTGTCGGATATGAAGGCGATGTGCTGCTGTCCGAAATGCCATCCGGAATGCGGGACGAAGTGCTGGGCGCTATGTTAAGCAGTGCGGCGCCGGATGACAGTGAAACCCTGAAATCGCACCAAATCCGCGACCTCACCGCAGCATCGCTCACCCGCGAAATCTCCATCGTCTCCGCGCACAGCCACCTGTTCGCCGGCACCCTGCGCGACAACCTGCTCATGGCCCAGGCCGACGCCACCGACAACGAGCTGTGGCAGACGCTGGAAGCCGCGCATATCGACGATTTCGTGCGCGCGCAATCGCGAGGACTCGATATGCCGATCACGCAGGACGGCGCGAATCTGTCCGGCGGGCAGAAACAGCGCATTGCGATCGCCCGTGTACTGTTGCGCAGGTCGGCCGTCTATATTTTCGACGAGGCGACCAGCAGCGTCGACGCGGACAGCGAAACGTTGATTTTGCAAACGATTCGCGCGCTCGCCGACGCCGGCGCAACCGTGCTGATGGTCACGCACCGCATGGCGAACGCGGCCGACGCGGACCATGTCGTAGTGTTTGATGGGGGTGTCGTCGTCGAGCAGGGCGCGCATGACGATCTCATGGCCGCGGACGGCACGTATGCCAAGCTGTTCCGGGCGCAGGAAAGCGTGGAACGGGTGGGATTGTCTGGTCGCGTCGCGCCGCGCGTATCGCGTATGACTCATGCGTCTGGTGCGTTTGCCGTGTCTCGGATGTCTGGTTCCGCCGAATCGAACGACAGTGGCGTCAAATCGGACATGCCAACAACCCAAGTCGTCGCCCGCTTGCTGCGCGAAGTCGGCCCACTGCGCAAACCCATGGCCATCGCCTGCGCGTGCGGCATCCTCGGCCACCTCGCCGCCACGTTCCTGCCGGTTTTCGGCGTCGCCGCGCTGTTTGCCGCAGCTGGCGCAAAAGTCTGGAATCTCAGCCTTCCTGCGGCAATCGCAGCCATGATTATCTGCGCACTGATCCGCGGCGGCATGCGCTACGCCGAACAGTACATGAACCACAATGTCGCCTTCCGCCTGCTCGCGCTGTTCCGGTCGAAAACGTTTGCCGCGCTGCGTCGCCTCGCGCCCGCCAAACTGTCCGGCAAAGGCAAAGGCGACCTGATCGCGCTGGTCACCACCGACGTCGAACTGCTGGAAATCTTCTTTGCGCACACCATTTCGCCGGTTGTCATCGCCATCGCGACCACCGTACTTTACACGGTCGCATTGCTTACGTTGAGCCCTGCGATCGCTGTCACGCTGGTCATCGCGCACCTGACCGTCGGCATCGTGCTGCCGAAACTCTTCGCCACGGCGGTAGGCGGTCTCGGTGGGGATATTCGCCGCGAATCCGCCCAACTTGATGACGAAATGCTCGACGATATGCGCGGTCTCGACGAAATCATCCGATTCGGCCAAGGCCATGCGCGGCTTGCCGGCATCGCGTCACGTACGCGCTCGCTCTGGAGCCGCCGTGCCCGGCTGAGTGCCAAGAATGGCGATTTCGCAGGCTTCGGCGCGGTGCTGGTCGTACTGTTCACTGCCATCGCGGCATTGCTGGCGATGGTCACGTCCGGTACGACGATGCCCATCGCTTCCGCCGCTTCCGCTGCCGCTGCGACCATCCAGACCGTCATTTCCGCGCCCGCCGCCCGCCTGACCGCCGCTTTCGTGCTGCTGGCCAGCTCGTTCGGTCCGACGCTCGCGTTGAGCGCGCTGCCGGCCAATCTCACGCAAACGTTTGCCGCCGCCCGCCGCCTGTTCGCGCTGATGGACGAAACCCCCGCAGTGGAGGAGCGGGGCGATTTCCTGCCGCGCTACCACGGCATGTCCATGCACGACGTCACGTTCGGCTACGGCAATTCGGGCGAGGCTCCAACTTCCGGAAGCGATGCGGATGCCCCCGAGTCGTCCGCCGAGCCAATCCTCAGCCACGTCTCGTTCGACATACCACAACACGGCATCCTCGGCATCCAAGGCCCGTCCGGCCGCGGCAAATCGACCCTGCTGAAGCTGCTCATGCGTTACTGGGACCCGCAATCCGGCTTAGTCGCCCTGTCCGAGGTGCCACTGCCGCAGATTGACGCGCATCATCGCCGTCGCGTGCAAACGATGATGGGGCAGGAAACCTACCTGTTCGACGGCACTATCCGTGAAAACCTGCTTATGGCCTGCGACAGGGGCGATGCGGATAGGGCTGGTAATGCTGGCGATCCGGACGATTCCGCGACTTCCGGCAGAGCGCTCCTTACCCCGCCCGCTCCTCCCGTTTCGTGGAATGCCGCTGATTCCACGCTTTCCACCCGGTCGACCCCTTCTGTCGGTGATGACGTGCTGCGCGCCGCGCTTGCCAAGGCTTCCGCGCTTGAACTGGTCGACTCGCTCCCGCAGGGCCTTGATACCCCCGTCGGCGAGTTGGGCGGGCGGCTTTCAGAGGGTGAACGGCAACGCATCGGCCTGGCTCGCGTCTTCCTGCGCAACGCGTCGCTGGTGTTGTTCGACGAGCCGACGAGTCGCCTCGACGCCTACAACGAATCCGTGATTCTGCAATCGATTGACGCGTTGGCGCAGCAGGGGAGCGCGGTGCTGCTCGTCTCGCACCGCGATTCCACCATGCGCATCGCGGACCGCATCGTGCGCATGTGAGCTGGCGCGTGCGGATTGCGAACTGATGCGGCGAGCCGATGCGTGCGAACTAGTGTGTGAATCGGCGTAATGCGGGGCCTGGTGAGGTGCCCATGCCCATGCGGCCGCATACGGACGCGTCGCACGTCCGCAATGTGGTCGTATGAAAATCGCATGTCATTCGTGTTTCCTATAGCGCGCGCGACGGCGTACGGAAGCGGACGAATCGAAAGCCATGGTCGCAGGTAAAGCAAGAAAAACGGACGAAACCGACGAAATGTCGGCGGAATCGAAATCATAAGCCAATGAAACAATCATGAAAATAAGGTTGCAAATTTAGCAAAACCGACTTTTTGGTAGGTTATAAGATTCAGTTCGCGTGAAATCGAAATGGGAAATCGTTAGTATCGATAGCAAACGATTATTTTCGACGAAAGGCTGGCGATGGCCAACAACAGGAACGAACTGAACAAGAATCTGGCGCAGATGCTCAAGGGTGGCGTGATTATGGACGTCACCACCCCCGAACAGGCGAAGATCGCGCAGGACGCGGGCGCATGCGCGGTGATGGCGCTCGAGCGCATTCCGGCCGATATTCGCGCGGCCGGTGGCGTCTCCCGCATGAGCGACCCGGCCATGATCAAGGGCATCCAGGAAGCCGTGTCCATCCCGGTCATGGCGAAGGTGCGCATCGGCCATGTTGCCGAAGCCCGCATTCTGCAGGCCATCGAAATCGACTACATTGACGAATCCGAGGTTCTGAGCCCCGCCGACGACGTGTACCACATCGACAAGAACCAGTTCGACGTGCCGTTCGTGTGCGGCGCGAAGAACCTGGGCGAGGCGCTGCGCCGTATCGCCGAGGGCGCGTCCATGATTCGTACCAAGGGCGAGCCGGGCACCGGCGACGTCATCCAGGCCGTGCGCCACATGCGCACCATGAACAAGCAGATTCGCGAGCTCGTCTCCCTGCGCGACGATGAGGTGTACGAGGCTGCCAAGCAGCTGGCCGTGCCGTACGACCTCGCCAAGTACGTGCATGACAACGGTCGTCTGCCGGTCGTCAACTTCGCCGCCGGTGGCGTGGCCACCCCGGCCGACGCGGCTCTCATGATGGAACTCGGTGCGGAAGGCGTGTTCGTCGGTTCCGGCATCTTCAAGTCGGGCGACCCGGCCAAGCGTGCGGCCGCCATCGTGCAGGCCACCGCCAACTGGCAGGACGCCGACCTGCTCGCGCGCCTGTCCGAGAACCTCGGCGAGGCCATGGTCGGCATCAACGAGGACGAAATCCAGACCATCATGGCCGCCCGCGGCGAATGATCTCGCTGTGATTGTGCTGTGATTTCACGTATTGCGAGCGGATGGGGTGTGACTATCGGCCGCCTTATGCCGCCCGTTTCGTGTGATTGCATTTCGCATGATTTGTGATGGTCTCGATGGTTTGGGTAAGGAGATCCGATGGTTGTTGCCGTTGAATACATTTCGAAGGAAGAATCGGCCGACGTTGCCGAAGGTGCGGCTTCCGCGCAGCATGGCGTGACTGGCATTCTCGCGGTGCAAGGCGCGTTCGCTGAGCATGCCGCGATGCTGGATCGTCTGGGCGCGCCGTGGAAACTGCTGCGTGCCGCCGAGGATTTCGATGATTCGATCGATCGCGTGATTCTGCCTGGCGGCGAAAGCACCACGCAGGGCAAGCTGCTGCGCTCCACCGGCCTGTTCGAGCCGATTGCAGAGCATATCGCCGCCGGCAAACCGGTGTTCGGTACCTGCGCCGGCATGATTCTGCTGGCCCGCAAGCTCGATAACGACGACAACGTCTACTTCGGCGCGCTTGACGCCGTCGTGCGGCGCAACGCATACGGCCGCCAGCTTGGCTCGTTCGCCGCCACCGCCGATTTCGGCTCCTCTTCCGGTGATTCCGCCGTCGTGGTCGCACCGGGCGAGCATGTTCCGCAGGACGCCCCGGCCGACATCGTGCTCAAAGATTTCCCGCTGGTGTTCATCCGCGGGCCGTTCGTGGCCGAAGTCGGACCGGCCGCCACCGTCGAAACGTCGGTGGACGGCAATGTGGTCGGCTTGCGCCAAGGCAAGATCCTCGCCACGGCGTTCCATCCCGAGCTCACCGACGACACCCGCATCCACGAGCTGTTCCTGAGTTTGTAGCTTGCGATTCTGTGTAGCGCGCGGTCTGTGTTGCTCACGGTCTGCGTAGCACGCTGTGTACTCGCTTGAGCCCGTAGCGCGACGCACGCAAGCATATCGGCGGCTTCCAAGGATATTTCCTTGGGGCCGCCGATTTTTTATCTGTGGACTTTCAGCATCTTTTCAATCCCAACTAATACTGGGGAATTCATCGGAAAAATAATCCCCCGTAATACACCGACTTGTCCACATGCGTCCTGCCCACCCGCAATACGCTTTCGGGCTGCGCGTCTCCGGATGGTGCGGGCGGGTCGTCGTCCGCTGTCGACGGTGCTGCCGGTATACGACACGCCGATGTTTTGTAGGGGTAGCGGTCGATGGGATGCAAATTTCCTTGTTTGAATTGACATGGTACACCGGAAAACCTATACTGTTTCAACAGGTACACAGTTATACCAAAAAGGGAAGGAAATATCCCGAATCAACTGAATGGTCAGTTGAAGACATATTGACGTGTATCTACCGCAGCTGGAGTGGGTTCGACGAATGAACGCACGTAAAGCGGGTGCCAACGATGGGACACAAGGAGGAGTACATCATGGGGAAGAAATCCATCAGGATGATTGCGGCGGTGGCCGCTGCGGCGATGCTTGTTCCGCTGGCCGCGTGCGGTGGAGGAAACGCCGCCGACGGCAAGACCACGCTGTCGTTCTTCTCGAACAATCCGCAGGACAAGTACCAGCCGATCATCGACGCGTTCGAAAAGGCCAATCCGGACATCAAGATCGACTACAGCACCACCACCGGTTCCCAGAGTGGCTACCAGCAGACGCTGCAGACTCGAATCTCCGGCGGAAACCTGGCCGACGTCTACATCGTTCCTCCGGAGGCGTTGAGCGATCTGGTCAAAGGCAACTACGCCAAGGACCTGAGCAATGAAAGCTTCATGGATAAAATCGGCGATGCCGCAAAAAAGGCCTATAGCGTGGATGGCAAAGTATACGCCATGGGCGTGAGCACCTGGACCAATGCCTGGGTGTACAACAAGGATCTGCTGAAGAAGGTCGGTTACGACTCCATCCCGGCGACGTGGGATGAATTCCTGACCATGTGCGGCAAACTCAAAGCCGCGGGAATCACCCCATACCTTGAGCCGAAGGATGGACTGGGCAACGCCGTCGAGGGCTGGATCGGCGCTGAATCCGCCAAGCAGGGCGAGGCGCTCGACGCCAAGATCGACGCCGGTAAGGACACGTTCAAGAACGTGTATGGCAAGTACTACGGCGAATGGGACAAGCTGATCAAGCAGAACCTGATGAGCTCCGACGTGTCCGGCCTGAGCGGCGACCAGGTCAAGTCGGAATTCACCGCCGGACGTCTTGCGGTCTATCCTTCCGGCTCGTGGGACATCGACAGCTTCAATGAGACCGGCCTCAACTACGGTTTCGGCCAGATCCCTATGCTGAAGAAGGGTGACACCCCGTACGCGCCGGGCTCCATCGATCCGGCCTTCGGCATCAACAACAAGATCTCCGGAGACAAGCTCAAGGCCGCGGAGAAGTTCTTCACCTTCCTGACCTCCGACGAGGGCCTCAAGCTGTACCAGAAGCAGCTGGGCCTGATCCCGTCCGTCAAGGGCTTCAACGCCACGGTGGACGACCACTTCAAGGACGCCTACGACCTGTACATCAAGACCGGCAACGTGTACCTGAATTCCGCCCACTGGAGCAAGGGCACCACCGCGCTGCGCGCCGAGACCTTCACCCAGCTGCAGCAGGTAGCCCTCGGCTCCATCAGCCCTACGCAGGCCGCGGAGAACCTCGATTCCAAGCTCAAGACCCTCTCCTGATCCATCGCGAACAGACATCCATCGCGGCAGGCTGGCGCGGACCCTTCCGTCCGCGCCACGCCTGGACCTGCCAATCTCACGTTTTGTAGAAAGCAACCAACATGTCAGTATCAACAGCGTCAGCGGCGCGTCCACATTCCGCTGATCAGGTAGAGGCGTTGCATCTCAAGCAGCGTCGTCACCGCAACTTCATGGAGAACTTCGCCTCGGCACGCTTCCTGCTGCCGATCATGGTGGTGTTCATCGTGGTGATCCTCATCCCATTCCTGCAAAGCCTGGTGTTCAGCTTCACCGATTACTCCGGTTACAATTTCGCGGACGCGAAGTTCGTGGGGTTCGCGAACTACGTGCAGTGCTTCAAGGATCCGACGCTGCTCGCGGGCCTCGGCTTCACGCTGCTGTACACGGTGGCCACCACCGTGCTCATCACCGTGATCGCCCTGCCGCTGGCTGTGGTGCTCAACCGCAAGTTCTTCGGCCGTAACTTCGCCCGTTCCCTGTTCTTCTTCTTCTCGGTGCCGTCCATGGCCGTGCTCGGCTTGGTCTGGCAGTACATCTTCTCCCCGCTGAAGTCCGGCGTCGTCAACACGCTGCTCGCCAAGATCGGCATCGATGCGATTCCGTGGTTGTCGAATTCCGAACTTGCCAAATTCTGTGTGATTTTCGTAGCGGTATGGGCTCAGATCGGCTGGCACGCCACGCTGTATCTGGCGTATCTGCAGGCTATCCCCGCCGATATCTACGAACAGGCCGCCGTCGATGGCGCAAACCGTCGCCAGCAGTTCTTCAACATCACACTGCCCCAGATGGTTCCGGCCATGGGTGTGAGCATCTTCATGCTGCTTACCGGTGGTTTGAAGGTCTATGATCTGCCGTATGGCCTCACCAGCGGCGGTCCGGGCTACTCCACCTACACCGTGACCCAGTCCATCATCCTCACGGGCATCGGTTCGAGCCGGTACGGACTGGGCTCCGCACTGGGCGTCATCTTCTTCATCTGCTGCGCGCTGTTGGTCGCCCTGCAGCAGGTAATCACCAATCTGGTAGAAAAGAGGCTGTCATGACTCTGCAGCAACGCGAGCGTATCGGCTCGATCATCCGTTCCGTCGTCGTCATCGCTATCGCGCTGATCTGCGCGGTGCCGCTGTACGTCATCGTCATCAACACGTTCAAAAGCAGCGCCGAGATGTCCATGGACCCGATTGGGTTACCAAAGACATGGAATTTCGAGAACTACACGTATGCATTCGGGCATCTGCCCATTGTCAACGCCTTCAAGAACACCATCATCGTGACGGTGGTCGGCGTCGGCCTGCAGGTGCTGTTCGGCGCGCTCGCCGCATACGGCATGATCCTGAAGAAGAGCAAGTTCACCGCCGTGATCGGCGTGCTGCTCATGCTGTCCTTCATCATCCCCGGCCAGACGCTGCTGATTCCGCAGTACCGCATGGAGGCACAGGTGGGTCTCGTCGATTCGCTGCTCGGCCTGATCGTGCTTTACACGGGCGGCGCGACCTTCTGCTACTTCTTGATCGTGCAGTACATGCGCGGCCTGCCGTATGAGATCATCGAGGCCGCCCGTATCGACGGCGCCGGTCCGTTCCGCATCTTCTGGACGATCGTGCTGCCGCTGATCCGCCCGATCCTGACCACCGTCATCGTGTTCCAGACCATGGGCACGTGGAACGACTTCATGACGCCGAGCGTGTACATCTCGTCGACCAACAAACAGACCATCGTGCTGCAGGTGTTCAACGCGATCAGCACCTTCACGACGAACTGGCCGTTGTTCATGACGGTCACCACCATCGCGCTCATCCCGGTGTTCGTGTTCTTCATCTTCTGCCAGCGTTGGATCGTGGCCGGCCTGGTCGCCGGTTCGGTCAAGGGCTGACCGGTCCTCCTGCTTGCGGGAATTCGACAAGGAGCAGCGTTATGCGCTATGAGGTTGATCTTTCGGAAGCCAGCAAGTTCGCGCGGACGCCCGCATACGGGATCCCCGTCATCCGCGCCGCAGCCGCATGCGGGCCGGATGGCGGGACCCTGGGCGCCACGAACCGCTTCCTGACCCGTGACGGATCGCCATGGATCCCCATCGCCGGCGAGATGCACTATTCGCGGATCGCCGCCGAACGGTGGGACACGGAACTCGCGAAGATGGCCGCGGCGGGCATCGACGTCGTATCCACCTACGTGTTCTGGAACCACCATGAGGAGCGCGAGGGGGAGTGGGATTTCTCCGGCAACAGGAACGTGCGCCGATTCGTGGAATTGTGCGCCCGGCACGGACTGCACGTCATCGTGCGGCTGGGACCGTTCTGCCATGGCGAGGTGCGCAACGGCGGACTTCCCGACTGGCTGTACGGCAAGTCGTATGAGGTCCGTTCCCTCGACGCCGGCTTCCTCGATGCGGTGCGCGGTCTCTACGCGCATATCGCGCAGCAGCTGCGCGGCCTGTATTTCAAGGATGGCGGGCCGATCATCGCGGCCCAGGTCGACAACGAGTACATGGCGTCGTCGGCTCCTTGGGAGATGACCACCGGCATCAGCCGTGAATGGGTGCCGTCCGGCCACGATGGGGCCGGCTACCTGGAACGGCTGCGCGACATCGCGATCGAGGAAGGCATCGACCCGCCGATGTTCACCTGCACCGGCTGGCAGTCACCGGTTCCGGACGACATGCTGCCGCTGTGGGGTGGATACGCGTACCGGCCGTGGCTGTTCTACGACGGCGTCGGTGCCGAGGGGATGACGGAGCATCCCGCCACCGACGAGTACCGATACCGGAGGCTGCATGGCTCCAGCACAAGCGACGGCTTCGATCCCCCGTACGATCCGGACAGCCGCCCGTACGCCTGCTGCGAGATGGGCGGCGGGATGTTCAATTCGTACGATTACCGTTTCGTGCTGCCGAAGCGCTCCGTCGACGCGATGGCCAACATCAAGCTCGGCTCGGGGTGCGATTTCCTCGGCTACTACATGTTCCATGGCGGAACCAACCCGAAGGGCGCGGCCGGATTCCTCAATGAGGGGCAGACCCCGAAACGCTCCTATGATTTCCAAGCGCCCCTTGGCGAATTCGGACAGGTGCGGGAATCCTACCGGCGGCTGCGCACCCTGCACGAGTTCGTCAAAGCCTTCGGGCCGGAACTCGCCGGAATGCCGGTCTCGTTGCAGGACGGGCAGGACCGCATCGATCCGTCCGACTCCGAGACCCTCCGGTATGCCGTGCGCAGCGATGGCGAACGGGGTTTCGTGTCCATCGACAACTTCCAGGACCATGCGCGCGTGCCGAGCCGTCACGGTGAGCAAATCGACGTGACGACGGGTACCGGTGAGCGCATACGGTTCACCGGCATCGGCCTCGCCGAGGGGGAGAACTGCATATTGCCGTTCAACATGGATCTGGACGGCGTGCGGCTCGTCCGCGCCAACCTGCAGCCGGTCACCGTGCTGCGGGTGCCGGGCCGACCGTTCCGCACGTTCGTGTTCCTCAAGCCCGATGGCATGGATGAGCTGACGTTCCATTTCGAAGGCGACATCCAGGACGTCACCGTCGGCAAGGCGGATTTCGAACGCTTCATGGTCCGGGACGCGGCGGAGATCGTATGCGTCACACGAGCGCTCGCCGGGCGGATGACGGTGTTGGACGGAGGCCTCGCCTTCGTCGACGACGACAACGCGTTGCTGTACGAGGACGGCGATGGGTGGACGCTGGAATCGCCCCGCGCCGAAAACGGGATCGCCGCATATCCGGAAGGCTTGCTCGGCTCTCCGCGGCCGGTGGAGCCCGTATCGGTGTATGCGCGTCTGAGAAGACTGCACGCCGATCGGTACGAAATCGCTTTGCCGGCTGGCATGGGACGGCTTTTCCGCGATCAACGGCAGGTCGCCGATGTCATGCTGAACATCGCATACCAGGGCGATATCGGCTGGCTGTTCTGCGGCGATGTGCTGATCGCCGATAATTTCTGCAACGGCGAGACATGGCAGGTCGGATTGCGCGATTACGCGGATGCCATCGATGCCGCTGGTGGAAAGCTGACGCTGGTCGTCACGCCGCTGAGGCGCGGGGTCCGCGTGAAGGTAACATCGTCGATGGCGGCCCGCCTGGAGCAGTCCGATGCGTGCGTCGCTGACGTCACCGACGTGTATGCTACACCGGTGTACCACATGCCGGTGGGCAAATAACGAATGTAATATACAAAAAACCATGGCTTTATGCCAATTACCAAAGGAGATAATCGTGAGTGCGCGACGCAACTTCGAATGGCCGGAACTGCTGACCGCGGATGGCCGCGGCATCGCCTTCGGTGGCGACTACAATCCCGACCAATGGTCCGAGGACATCTGGGACGACGACATCCGCCTGATGAAGCAGGCCGGCGTCAACATCGTGGCCCTCGCCATCTTCAGCTGGGATCGCATCCAACCCACCGAGGATCGTTGGGATTTCGGCTGGCTCGACCGCATCATCGACAAACTCGGCAATGCCGGCATCGTGGTCGACCTGGCCTCCGCGACGGCGACCGCGCCGCTGTGGCTGTACGAAAGCCACCCGGAGGTCCTTCCGCGTGACAAGTACGGCCATCCGGTCAACGCCGGCTCGCGCCAATCCTGGAGCCCGACCAGCCCGGTGTTCAAGGAATACGCGCTGACCCTGTGCCGCAAGCTCGCCGAACGGTACGGCACCAACCCGTATGTGACCGCATGGCACATGGGCAACGAATACGGGTGGAACAACCGCGAGGACTACTCCGACAACGCGCTCGAGGCCTTCCGCGCATGGTGCCGCCGCAAGTACGGCACCATCGACGCGCTCAATCAGGCGTGGGGCACCACCTTCTGGGGCCAGGAGATGAACGGCTTCGACGAAGTGCTCATCCCACGGTTCATGGGCGCCGACTCGATGGTCAACCCCGGCCAGAAGCTCGACTTCGAACGGTTCGGCAACGACATGCTCCTCGACTTCTACAAAGCCGAACGCGACGCGATCGCCGAAATCTGCCCCGACAAGCCGTTCACCACGAACTTCATGGTCTCCACCGACCAGTGCTGCATGGACTACGCCGCCTGGGCCAAGGAAGTGAACTTCGTATCCAACGACCACTACTTCCACGAGGGCGAATCCCACCTCGACGAGCTGGCCTGCTCCGACGCTCTCATGGATTCGCTCGCGCTCGGCAAGCCGTGGTACGTCATGGAACACTCCACCTCGGCGGTGCAGTGGAAGCCGCTTAACACCCGCAAGCGCAAGGGCGAGACCGTGCGTGACTCCCTGGCCCATGTGGCCATGGGCGCCGACGCCATCAACTTCTTCCAGTGGCGCGCGTCCGCGTTCGGTGCCGAAGCGTTCCATTCGGCCATGGTTCCGCACGCCGGCGAGGACACGAAGCTGTTCCGCCAGGTGTGCGAGCTGGGCGCGTCGTTGCACACGCTCGCCGACGCCGGCGTGCAGGGCACCGAATTGGCGCACTCCGACACGGCGATCCTCTTCAGCGCCGAATCGGAATGGGCCACCCGCTCCCAGACCCTGCCGAGCATGAAACTCAACCATTGGCATGATGTGCGCGACTGGTACCGCGCGTTCCTGGACGCGGGCTCGCGCGCCGACATCGTGCCGCTCGCCTACGACTGGAGCTCGTACAAGACCGTCGTGCTGCCGACCGTGCTGATCCTGAGCGCCGCCGACACGCAGCGGCTGGCCGACTTCGCAGCCGCCGGCGGCCGCGTGGTGATCGGCTACGCGACCGGACTGATCGACGAGCACTTCCACACCTGGCTCGGCGGATACCCGGGCGCGGGCGACGGCCTGCTGCGTTTGATGCTGGGCATCCGCGGCGAGGAATTCAACATCCTCGGCGCCGAAGCCGAAGGCGAGCCGGGCGAGATTCGACTGGCATCCGCCGACGATTCGGTTGCGATGGACGGCTCTACGACCCGCCTGTGGCAGAACGACGTGAACGTCACCGGCGAGCACGCGCAGGTGCTCGCCACGTACGCCGGCGAGGAAGCGGACGAATGGGAGCTCGACGGCACGGCCGCGGTCACCCGCAATCCGTACGGCTCCGGCGAAGCGTATTTCGTCGGCTGCGATTTGGATGTGGCCGATCTGACGAAGCTGGTCCGCGCATATCTCGCGGCCCCGTCGCAGGATAATGCCGACGTGTTGCACACCGTGCGCGAATCCGCTGATGCCACTTTCGACTTCTACCTGCCCCGCGGCAAGGAGACGGTCGAATTGCAGGGCATCGAAGGCGAACCGGTAATCCTGTTCCAAACGGAACGGGGGAAGAAGCCCGGCTCATACACCGTGCATCGCAACGGCGTGCTCGTGGTAAGGCGGTAAAGTCGGAAACCGAATATCGATGACGGATGCGGTTAGGGGGAGACATGGCCGATACGAGGCCGGACAAGTCCGACAGGAAACGCGTCACACTGCGTGAAGTGGCGCAAGAGGCCGGAGTCTCCCTCAAAACCGCGTCGAACGTCATCAACCATTCCGGCCGCATGGCCGACGCCACGCGCGAAAAAGTGCAGGACGTCATCGACCGGCTCGGCTACCGCGTCAACGTGTCGGCCCGCAACCTCAATCGCGGCAAAACCGGCTTCATCACGCTCGCGGTGCCGAGCCTGACCGCGCCATATTTGGCCGAACTGGCCAGCCGGGTGATCGACGCGGCCCGCATCTATGGCTATTCCGTATACGTCACCACCTACGCCGAAGGATCCGCGCAGGGTGCCCGCACGCTCTTGCGGAACTTCAACACCACAGTGTCGGATGGCATGATCCTGTCCATTTCCGAAGTCGAGAAGCTCGATCCCAAGGATTTGGACGTGGATTATCCGCTGGTCTGCGTGGGCGCGCGATCCACGCACGACAAGGCGGACCACGTCACCCCGGATGATGTTCAGGAGGCGCGTCTCGCCGCGCAATACCTGTTCGACCACGGTGCCACGAATCTTGCGGTGATCGGCTCGCGAACCGATCCGGAACATATCCTCGATCTGCGTGACGCCATGGAAGGCAACGCGCAGTTGCGCATGCGCGGTGTGTTCGAAGCGTGCGCCAACCAAGGCGTCGAACTGGATGCGCGTCTTGTGCCCAACACAGGCCAGGATTGGACCATCGGCTCGGGCGCGCGCATGACGCAGCATATCGTCGACTCCGGCATTCCTTTCGATGGCATCGTGGCGTTCAACGACCAGCTCGCGTTGGGCGCACTGTTCACTTTGGCGGCGAACGGCATCGCGGTGCCCGACCGGGTGCAGGTGATCGGCTTCGACAACAACGAGGAAGCCGCGTATTTCCAGCCGCCGCTGACCACCATGGATTCCTGCCTTGACTGGATCGCGCCAACTGCGGTCAGCCGCATCATCAACCGCATCGACGGCAGCCGCACGCTGGAACCGGAGCTCATCACCACCCAATCCCGCGTCATAGCCCGCGCCACCACCCGTGCCTAGTGTCGCGTTGGCTGTGCCTAGCTGCCTGTGCCTAGTGTCGCGTGTTTGGTTTCTCGCCGCCTAGTGCTTCCCGCTTTCCGCATGCCTTCCTCCCCTGAGTGCCCTCCTCGCTTCCATCGCAGGCCTTGATTCCGCTCTTCCGGCACTGCCCACGCTATCTGTGCGCCAGCTCCGCCCTTTCCAGAGCAGGCCTTGGACCTACTCTTCCGGTACTGCCCGTGTCGCTTGTTTTGTGTCACGATTCGAAAAAATGGCCAAAATTTCGAATCGTGACACATCGCTTTCGGTTCGGGGGTATGTTTTTTGAGGCATTTTCCTTGGAAATGCGCCGATTTATACCCCCGTATTGTTTTTGGGGAAGGAAAAATGTGTCACGATTCGAAAAAACAGCCGAAATTTCGAATCGTGACACATTTATAGCGGAAGATTCCGCTCCAAAGCTGGTTCAAGGCTCGCTTGAGACTAGTTTGTGCTGGTTCGTGATGAATTGGTCCGAATTGCCTTGAAGGCTGGGCTGAGGCTGATCCATCCCCGATTCCCCAAGCGAAAAGAAATACCGGTTTGCCGCACTTCCGGAAGTGCCAGGCCGCGTCCCTTGTAAAGGCTGCGGTGGTAGCTGGAACCATCTCCATTGGTTATCCACAGGCTGTTGCGCTCCAAATCGTTGGAATTACGGCCATGCCATGCTGAACTGCCCCAAATCGCATGTTCTCCGACCACAACTTTGGAAAAACGCACATCAAACCGTTGCCATCGTTTATATTGCACGCCATGAATGCTGATGATGCATACAAGCCGATCCAGCGGGCGACCCTGTCCGAAGCCAGCTGGCGTATTCTCCGCATTGCCCAGTCCGTGGAGTTGCGGCATCCCGTAAGTCACGAGACCGCGCTCGCGATTTGGGGCGTCGAGCTGCCCGCAGATAGTGATTGCTCCGTTGTTTCGCTGCGTTCGTCGCAAGGCGGTTACGCTGGGACGGACGTGGACTATGGATGGAGTGGAGAAAGTCCGGCTTTCGGCCATTCCGAGCACTCTATCCGCTTAGGGCAGGATTTCCCGGATTCGGATTTTCAATATTTCCCGGATTCCCAGGCTGTTTCTCGGAATCAGATTCCAGGTCTTCGGCAGTCGGCTTCTCAGCCTTCCCAATTCCCGCAATCCCCGGCGAAACTTCATACGGTCGCCCAATCGCCGGCTCGTCGCGGCCGTGTGAAGAAAAGCACATCGGTGTCGGCCGATGTGACCGTGCATGTCTGGAAGGGCTTGTCCGCGCGACACGTGCGTGAGGTTGCTGGAGTTCCGGTGCTTATGCCCGTTCCGGCGTGGTCTTTGGCTGCCGGCCGGTGGGGTATCCAGGACATCGTCATGGTTGCGGAGTCGTTGATTCGCCATCGATTCGCCACTCGCAAGGGGCTGATTGAGTTTGTTAAAACTGAGAACGTCCCATACCGGAGCAAGTGTCTGGATGCGTTGGCGCTCGTGCAGTCAGGCAGCGATTCCCCCAAGGAGACCGAAATGAGGCTGACTCTTGTGCGTTATGGCCTGCCGATTATGCAACCGAACTGTGTGGTCCCCGGCGTGAATTTTGCGAATGGCGCTGCGGTGACGTTGGATCTTGTCGATGCCGAGCATCGTTTTGGCCTGGACTATCAGGGTGACCATCATCGTACTGACCGTGCGCAATATCGGCGCGATCAGAACAAGCTGTCGCGTCTTGCGGCCGCTGGTTGGACTGTGTTTTCGGTCACGCAGCTGGATTTGTCCGACGAATTGCATCGCGCCGCGTTCGCCATGAACGTTGCCCATGCGTTGTCTTCGATCGTCGGTCGGCCGATTGGGGTGACCACGCCCTTGCCATGGCGCAAAGTGGTGCTGCGTTATCGGAAAGCCCGCAAGCTTAGGCTGCTTGACTGATGCGGTTTCGTTGGGTGCGCGCGTGAGGCCGCCCGCTTTCCGCATGATCGCGACTCCTCGGTGTTGTGCCTCTTTTGTGGCGATCGGCGCTGGAATCCTTGAAAGCCGCTGATAATCGTGTTCGTCGCGCGTCATTCCGATGCGTTTGGTTGCGCACAGGATATAGGAGGCTTGTTTTTTGTGTCACGATTCGAAAAAAAGACCAAAATTTTGGATCGTGACACATCACTTTCGGTTCGGGGGTATGTTTTTGAGGCATTTTCCTTGGGAATATGTCGTTTTATACCCCCGTATTGTTTTTTTGGAAGGAAAAATGTGTCACGATTCGAAAAAACAGCCGAAATTTCGAATCGTGACACATTTCGGGAGACTCCGCCACTCACCTACGCTTCACCGCGCACCTACGCTCCGCCACCTGCCACGCGCCTCACCGCTCCGGCACGGCCTGCGCCGGGCAGGCACGCAGTACGGACAGCATCGCCCGCTTCTCCTTCGTCGTGACGGTCAGCCCGTACTTGGCTTTCACGCCGATCTGCCGGGCCACGTAATCGCAACGGTATGCGCCGTTCGTCGGCAGCCAGTATGCGGCCGAAGCGGAACCCTTCTCCTGATTGGCAGGCCCGTCCACCGCCAGCAGGTTGTACATATCGTTGCCGAACCGGTACCGCTTGGCTTGGTCCCACGTGCTCGCGCCCGACCGCCAGGCATTCTCCAACGCCACCACATGGTCGATCTGCACCGCCGACGAGGTGCGCGCGCCGCGTACGAAGTGGATTGTTTTGCCGGTGTACGGGTCGGCCAGCGTGCCCGATTCCACTTTGCATCCATGCTGCCGGTAGCGCACGTCGGTCAGGTCGCGCGCCAGTACGTCTTCGCGCACGTCGCATCCGTTGCCGTCGTCGTCGGTTTGGCGGAAGCCGAACAGGTCGCGATCGTAACCGGCGTGCCGCTGATTATCGTCGACCGTCAGCTGCTGCAGCGTCTGCGCGGCGCTGCCGGACGCGGTGTATTCGCCTGTTATTTCGCCGACGGTCGGGTTTGCTTTCGGCATGAGCAGGCCGATGGTGACGCCCGCCACCACGGCGATCACCAGCAGAATCAGTATGCGTTCCACCGGCCCGTCGGCATTGAGCAGCTTCTTACGAAAATGCGTGCCGTCACGCGATCCGTGCCTTGTCATCGCACCCTAAGCAGTCTCACGCGTACGTGAACGTCATCGGATCGTGCCCGGCGCGCGTCGGCCCGTCGAGCGCATCGATGGCCGCATGCTCGGCCGGGCTGAGCACGAATCCGAACAAGTCGAGGTTCTGCTTCTGCCTGTCCGCATGCACCGACTTGGGGATGATGATCGTGCCGTTTTCGATGTGCCACCGCAGAATCACCTGCGCGGGCGTGACGCCATGCGCTTCGGCGATGCGTGCGATCACGCCGTCGCCGGCGTTCAAGTCGGCGCCGCGAGCCATCGGCGAATACGCCTCGACCGCGATGCCGTGCTCCTTGCAGTACGCCACCACCTCGCGCTGCTGCCACGTGGGATGCAGCTCGATCTGGTCGACGGCCGGATACTCGCCCGTCTCCTTATGCAGCCGCTCAAGATGCTCCGGCAGGAAATTGCACACGCCAAGCGTACGCACACGGCCCTCCGCGCGGAATTCGTCGAACGCCTTCCAAGTCTCACCGGAACGCCAGTCGAACGGCGTCGGCCAATGCAGCATATACATGTCCACATAATCGAGCTGCAGCAGGCCGAGCTGGCGGTCGAACGCCTTGCGCGCGGAATCGTACCCCTGCTCGGAGTCGCGCAGCTTCGTCGTCACCCACAGATTTTTGCGATTTTCGCCTTGCGTGAACCCCGCGTTTTTCAGCGCGCGCCCCACGCCCGCCTCGTTGTTGTACCCCGCGGCACCGTCGATATGACGATAACCGGCTTCCAGCGCGCTCTCCACCACGGGGGTAACGCCCTCATCGTCGATACGCAGCACGCCCAAGCCGATCTGCGGAATCAGATTGCCGTCGGAAAGCGTGATCATCGGAGTGTGGAAAACAGCCATGGAACAACCCCTTGAGTCGAAATGCAATGTTCTTCGCACCAGTGTAGCGGCTGTTGCGCTCGTAGGTTGTCCGGCCTGTGTCCGCGACCCGCCTGAACCTGTGCGTGGCAGCCCGCCTGAACCTGTGTCCGCAACATCGGCAACCTGCATCGGCAGTCTGCGTCAACAACCTGCACCAACAACCCGCACTGGAGCCCTGCGCTTACCCCGCACCAGACGCATATCCAACGATTATTCAACCTCCCGTAACAGACGTAACAATTCCGTGCGGGCGGACGCGCTATAACGTTGCCCGGATATGAAGAACGATTTGGATATGAAGTCGGATACAGAGAACGAAGAAGACGGCACTATGAGTACGGAGAGCGCGGACGTGCGGCCCGCGGAGAGCACGGACGCACGGCCTGCAGGAGCCCAGCAACCCACGCACCACCACCCCCAACCGTCCCAACGCACACAACCGTCCCACCACCACGGCCACGCGCTCGCCGGCATCCTCGGCCCCGCGTTCGTGGCGGCGGTCGCATACGTGGATCCGGGCAACGTGGCGGCGAACATCACGTCGGGCGCGCGCTACGGCTACCTGCTGGTGTGGGTGCTGGTACTGGCCAACTGCATGAGCGTGCTCATCCAATACCAGTCCGCGAAACTCGGCATCGTCACCGGCAAAAGCTTGCCGGAAATCTTGGGCGAACGGCTTGGCGACGCGGGCCGTTTCATGTTCTTCATGCAGGCTGAGGTAATCGCCATCGCCACCGATCTGGCGGAAGTGATCGGCGGCGCGATCGCGCTGAAACTGCTGTTCGGCCTGCCGCTGTTCGTCGGCGGCTGCATCATCGGCGCGGTGTCGACGGTGCTGCTGATTTTCGAAAAAGGCGCCACGCATCGCATTTTCGAAAAACTGATCATCGGCCTGCTGCTGGTGATTACGTTCGGTTTCATCGCCGGCCTGTTCATCGCCCCGCCAAATCCGAAAGAAGTCGTCGCCGGCTTGATTCCACGCTTCAAAGGCACCGACACCGTGCTCATGGCCACGTCCATGCTGGGTGCCACGGTCATGCCGCACGCCATCTACCTGCATTCCACGCTCGTCAACGACCATTACGCCCCCGGCGAAGCGAAGCCGAGCGTGAAGAAGCTGCTTCACGGCAGCAAAATCGACGTGGCCTGGGCGCTGCTGCTTGCCGGTTCGGTGAACCTCGCGCTGCTCATCCTCGCCGCGAACTCGCTGTACGGCATGACCGGCACCGACACCATCGAAGGCGCGCAACGGGCCATCCAGCATGTGCTCGGCCCGGTGATCGGCACGATTTTCTCGATTGGTCTGCTTGCGTCGAGCCTGAGCTCCACGTCGGTCGGCACTTACGCCGGCAGCGAAATCATGCACGGCCTGCTACGCATCAAAGCGCCGATGTGGGCGTGCCGTGTGGTGACGCTGGTACCCGCGCTGGTGGTGCTGTGGTTCGCCAACAATCCGACGGAAGCGTTGATCGTCGGCCAGGTCGTGTTGTCGGTCGGCATTCCATTTGCGATTATTCCGCTGATGCGTTACACGCACGACCGCACGCTGATGGGGGAGTACGTGGACGGTCCGGTCAAGCACGTCGTCAATATCGCGGTCGCCGCGCTGATCGTCGCTCTGAACGTGGTGCTGATTGTGCTGACAATGCTCGGCAAAGCCTGATTTTCCGTGATTTTTACGTCGATCTCCGGCGGATTTGCGGTGCTTTTTTCGTAGTTTCTCAGCTGATTTTCTAGGGTTTTTCCCGCAGATTTCCCGCGGATTTTTCCACGAAACCTACGCTGCCTGCACTTTCCCGCTGTCATAATCGACCACGGTGTACATGCCCTTCCCCTCGCGCTTGGACTGGTACAACGCATGGTCGGCGAATCCCAAGCAGAGGTTCAGATCGACGTTCTTGCCGGACAGCACGCGGCATGCGCCGATACTGCAATGCACGTCCTGCCCGTATTGCGCGGACGCCTGCGCCAACTGGCGGCGGAACAGGTCCAGCGTGCTTTCGATCACGCGCTCGTTCGCGGTGTTCTTTATCAGCGCCACATACTCATCGCCACCGAAACGGACGATGATGTCATCATGCCGGTACAGCCGCTTCAACGTCTGCGCCACTTCACGAATCCAGAAATCGCCCACTTTATGGCCGTACGTATCGTTGATCTGCTTGAAATCGTCGATGTCAACGAAAATCAGAACGGCTTGGTCGCCTTCCTGCATGTGCGCGAAATAATTCTCAATCTGCTCGCGGCCGGCGCTCTTGCTCCACAAATCGGTCAGACCATCGTGCTGCGCCTCGTAGCTGGCCTTCTGATAGGCGTCATTCTGCGAACGGATTTTCTTGTTCATTTCGATGGTGTCGACCACGAACGTGAACTGGATTGAAATCGTGATCGCGATGGCCTGCAACGCCAGTCCGTAATGGAGAATCTGAACGATGGTTGTCACAATCGGCAGCACGAAGAACGACAGCGACGTGACGAACAGCGGTCGGCTGAGGTTTTTGCGGTTTTCGATGATCAGCATCACAATCAGCGCGAGCTCTACCAGACCCAGTATCTGCGGGATAGCGAACAGTGGTCCGCGGCGGTAGTAGTTCTGGCTGTCGATGTAGTAGACCATATGGTTGAACTGCGTGGCAATCGTCAGTACGATGCCGAGCGCGGACGCTGCGTAGATGACGTCAAGCTTCTTCGAACGCGGCTTTTTCGGCTTGGATTGGGCGTTGGCCGAACGTTGGTTCTTACGATTACGCTTGGCTCCGCCGCTCGTTCTGGCCCTCCACTCGTGCGGGCTGACGTTTTCAAGCATGTCGTCGCCGCTGACGGTTTGCCAGATATAGTTGGCGAACAGTGCGATGAAGATGAAATTGATCAGGTATTCACCAAGATTGCCGATGCGCGTCATGTAGAAGTCAAGCTTGTCGCGGCCGCCGTTGTGATACCAGGCGGACACGTCGGCCAGCAGCATCAGCGCGCATAGAAGCTGCATGGAAACTTTCGTATAGGTACGCCGCGTCCTACGTATCGCGCCCACGTAGACGCCACCTGCGCAAACGATGCAGATGAGAACGCCCCATAGCTCCATCGCTATGTTGAATAACGTGACTACGGTCATACTTCCTAACCCCCTGCGCGGCGTATTCCTTTCCTGTATCGTGCCGTTACTGCCAACGCATATGTATACCACCCCAAGATGAACAAATACGAAGTTTTGCCAATTTTTCTCGATTGAATTGGAATTGAACGTGTTCGAATAGTTTCATCTCGCGTTCGACCACCCGCAGTGCTAGACTTTTTGAGTCTGTTTTTGTAGGAGTTGCGCAATGCGCTGCGAGTATGCGCGGATGAGTGATGGAGAGCAGTCGGTTGCCGTCGAAACCGGAGAAGAGGTCGGAAGTGAAGCCGGAAAAGAAAATAAACGCGAAACAGGGCCGCACCCACGGCCTGTCCCAGCCACTTACCGGCGAGGAATCGTATAAAAACGACCATCTGACGCATGCCGCGTTCGTATCGATCGCCATTCTCACCTTTATCACGTTCGTCGGCAACTTCACGCAGCTGCAGTTGAGCGCCGCACTGCCCACCATCGTGTCCGATTTCGGCATTTCCGTGACGACCGGCCAATGGCTGACGTCGATTTTCCAGCTCGTCATGGGCGTTATGGTGCCGCTCACCGCCTACCTGACCCGCCGATTCTCCACCCGCCAGATCGTGATCGCGTCGATGGCGGTGTTCACGCTCGGCTCGGTGTTCGCCTGGCTCGGCTCATCGTTCGTACTGGTTTTGATCGGCCGTCTGCTGGAAGCCGTCGGCACCGGCGTGATGTGGCCGGTCCTGCAAATCACGGTATTCTCCATTTATCCTCTGTCCCGCCGCGGTATGGCGATGGGCACCGTCGGCATGGCCATGAGCGTCGCGCCCGCGATTGGCCCCACCTTGGGTGGTGTGCAAACCGATTTGAACGGCTGGCGATCGATTTTCCTCACGCTGACGGTCATCGGCGTTATTTCGCTGCTTCTTGCGATTTTCGGCTTGCGTAATTTCGGCACGTGCGACGCGTCCGCCAAAGCCGACTTCTTCTCCGTCGGCCTGTCGATTTTCGGCTTCGGCGGCCTCATGTTCGGCTTCACGAACATCGAATCGTATCCGTTCACGCATCCGATGGTGTGGCTCGCCATGCTCATCGGCCTGGTCGGCATCGTCTGGTTCGTGCTGCGGCAGATCCACGGCGCTCGCAGGCAGGCGGCCGACCCGTCCAAGCAACCTCCGCTGCTCAACCTGAGCGTGCTGAAAAACAAAAGCTTCACCGTCGGCACCGTCACCGCCGCGCTGTCGTTCTTCGCCTTCAGCTCGATCATGGTGATCATGCCGCTCTACATTCAGGATTGCCGAGGCTATTCCGCCACGATCAGCGGCTTGGTGATGCTGCCCGGCGCGTTCGGCCAGTGCATCGCGCAGTTCTTCGGCGGCAAGGCACTCGACCGTCTCGGCGCGCGTCCGGTGGCGCTGATCGGCTCGATCACCCTGCTGTTCGGCACCATCATGATGAGCCTGATTTCCATGACCTCATGGATCTGGTGGGTGTCGATTTGGCAGTTCGTGCGCCAGATCGGCATGGGATTCGTGCTTATGCCGATCACCACATGGTCGCTGAACTGCCTGGAGCCTGAGGAAGTGAGCGCCGGCTCGGCCGTTACGAACACGGTCCGCCAGATTGCCGGTGCCATCGGCGCACCCGTGCTGGTGATTCTGATGGAAACGTTTACCGCCCTGCGCTGGGCTGCGATCGGCGGCGCGAAGAACATGTATGCCGTGGCGAACGTGTTTGGCATCCAGTGGGCGTTGCGCGTGAGCGCCACCATCTGCTTCATCATGGTGGTCATGGTCTTCTTCGGCGTCCGCGGCAACGGCGCCGGCTCCACCCGCGACACCGTCCAGCGCGCACTCAATCGCGTCCACCCTCACGCCGCCTAGCCTGACCTACTCGCCCATACCCGTATTTTCGCCGTTCCGTAGGCATGTCATGAGCGTGGTTTGCTCAAGTGCCGCCATTCCCCGCAGCAGGAAATGAGAGAGAAATGTCCGCATAGTGGCATGCGGTACGGGTGCACGTAAAAGCACTGTGAACCTCGCGGGAAGGAGGTGGCGCACCAGTGCCGTGTTGCGTATGGTGAACGGGAACGTAATGAAAGGCAACCATGCGGCAAACCTGCGAAAGCGAGCGTGAGAACGGCGGCAATAACGATGCCGAACGCGAACGCACAAGCGAAAGCGGAATCGAGGATCTGGGCGCGCAGCTCGACAAAGCATGCGCCAGCCGCCCCCTCGACCGCGCGCAACATGGCATGACCCGCCGTACCACAGCAACACACCTTCTGACCGCGGTGCTCTGGCTGGCCACCGCCGTCATCCTGCTGGCCATGCTGCTGCGCATGCTGCCCAACAATCTCGACGGCAAACGGTACGTGCCGCTTATCGTCGCGCTGATGCCGTGGCTGGGCATGCTGTCTTTGATTATTGCGATCACCGCGATAGCCGTCCGTGCAATAGGCGGACGCGTCCTGCTCGCCACCGTCAGTGTGGTGTGCGTGGTCGTGCAAATCGGCTGGCATTGGGGTTATATCAGGCCGCAGCAAACGATTTCCGACGCGGCCAGCACCGCAGTCACGCAGGTCTCGTCCGACGGCTTGCCCAACACGTCCGACCGGTACGCCCGCATCATGACCTTCAACACCAAGGAAGGGCATGCCGACGCCAATCGGATCGTCGAAATCGTCAAAAACGAGCATGTGGAAGTGCTCGCGCTGCAGGAAGTGTCATGGGATCTGCTCAACCGGCTCAACGGCGCCGGAATCGCCAATTATCTGCCGTATTCCGTGGCCGCGCAGCAAACGTGGCATGACAACGGCGGTGTGAATGTGCTGTACAGCGCCGCGCCGATGGAAAACGCCAAACAGAACCTCATTCCCGTGGAATCAAGCAGCGTTTCCGCTGCGACGATCGATTTCGGCGGCAGCAAGGTGCGCTTCGGCTCCGTCCACCCGTTCTCGCCGCGCCCCCGCAACCAAGGTCTGTGGAACCGTAGTCTCGACTCGCTCGCCCAACTGCAGCATTACGACAATCTGTACGTGCTGATGGGCGATTTCAACTCCACATGGGACCACGCCAGCTTCCGATACCTGCTCGGCAGCCGTTTTCTGGATTCCGGCCAGCAGGCGGGCGAAGGCCTGCACATGACGTACCCGGCCATGATGCCGATCGCCGAAATCGACCACATCGTGCATGACAAAGGCGTGACCGTAGGCAACCTCAAAACCGCATACATCCCCGGCTCCGACCACCGCGCCCTCCTCGCCACGCTCGAAGTCGCCTGATCCGCACCTAATCTGCGCTTGAACATATCTGCGCATAGCAAACATATCCGCACGTATCCCCACATATGCCCCTCAACGTACCAATAGCCGCAAACACGCCTGCTGCTATACCGACATTTTTGACATTATGTAGGTATGGGAATAGTCTATATTCACCCCGAACCTGCATATTCTGCACAAATGACGGTTATAAGGATGATGGTTATGGAGTACAAAAGCATACGGCAGACATTGGCAATGTCATCATCCACGGCCAAGCCGAAGGATGCGGCTGAGGAGGAATACCAAAAAAGACTCAACGGCTATTCAACATACCGGTCAGGTATTGAATTCGAAGGTCATGAGATGTTCGCCGTGGCGTTCAGGGAACTGTTGAACGTCATGGATTCGGTCCGTGGCATGGAAGTGCAGGTCGAATCGCTGTGGGCCGCATTGCCGCCGATTGCCCGCAGGGCGTATCTGATGGAACTCATCGGCGCGGAAATGCAGAGCACGAACTCCATAGAAGCCGTGCACACCACGCGCAAGGAAATCTCAGACGCGTTGGATGCGGCGGTCGCGGACGGGCCGCACAAGCGGTTGAGTGAGCTTGCCAAACTCTTTCTCGGACTCTCCGGCGAAAATTCCGCAACGTTGGAACTACCGAAAACGTTGCATGACATACGTAATATTTACGATCAGGTGATGGCTGGGGAACTACGGGAGGAAGACAAGCCTGACGGAATGGTATTCAGAGCCAAGCAAGTCTCTGTGTGTGACGGCTTTGACCGGGAGATTCATCAAGGCGCATGGCCGGAATCGGAAATCCAAGTGCAATTGACCAAATGGCTGGCGTTGCTTTCGGATGAGGCGATTCCTCCGCTGCTGCGGGCTGTGATGTGCCATTACGCCTTCGAATGCATTCACCCGTTCTATGACGGCAATGGCAGGACGGGCCGGTTCCTGCTTGCTCTGCAGCTGAGCAAGCACCTGTCCATACCGACGGCGATCAGCTTGAGTCCGGTTATCGCCGACGCGAAAGGCCGGTATTACAAGGCGTTTGATGATGCGCAGCATCCGCTGAACTGTTCTGACGTCTCGCTGTTCTCATATCGGATGATCCGTTTTATCGCCACCGCCCAGAAGAACATCATCTCTGTGCTCGGCGAGAAGAAAACCCTGCTTGACACCGCGCGGAAGAGGCTTGAACATTATGCGCGAACGCAGGGCATTACGGAACTGCAGCGGAACATGCTGTACTTCCTGCTGCAGGAGGAGCTTTTCGACGATGCTCCGAAACCCATATCGCGCCGCCTAATGCGCGAATGGCTTGGCGTGGGGGAGCGGAAGACCAACACCGCGCTCGCGGAACTGGTGAACAGGAACCTGCTCGAGTTCCACGGCTCCCGCCCGATCCGCTATTCGCTGACCGCCACCGCCCGCGCCGAATTTCTGCAATGATTCTGCGCGTATTGGACGATTTGCCGCATGCGGGGAACGCCTCGCGCTAAAATTTCCGTTTGGCGGGTTGCGGAAGCCATGGTGGATTTCGCAAAACCGCAACACGAAACGTTGGAAGAACGGTTAAGGGGTTTAGGCATGCACATCATGTTCGTCTGCACGGGCAACATTTGCCGTTCCCCTATGGGCGAGCTTCTGATGACCCACTATCTGAACGGCACCACCGTGCAGGTGTCAAGCGCCGGCACGCGTGGTTTGCCGATGCATCCGATCGATCCGTCGAGCGGCCGCCTTATGCAAAGCGTCGGCATTGAGTCGAGCGGCTTCCGTTCCCGACGACTGACCCGACAGATGGCCGACGAAGCCGACCTGATCCTCTGCTTCGAAAAGCAGCAGCGCAAGGAAATCGTCACGTTGGCGCCAGCCGCCGTACGATACACGTTCCTGCTTGACGATTTCGCGAATATGTGCGATTACTGCGCTCGCAACAATATGATTGCCGGACTGACCATCCAGGAACGTCTTCAGTCGGTAATCAAGAAGTCCTCGATGATTCGTCCGATGATTCCCCAGCCGAAGGACATCGCCGACCCGCATGGCCGCGAATTCAGCATGTTCTGCGTCGCCGCCGAACAGACGAACGGTGCGATCCGTAAAATCCTGAAAAGCATGCGCAAGCACCGTACGGTAACCCCCGCCCCCATCCGCTCCCAAATCGTTGCCTGATAATTCTTTTAGGTCCATGGATTGATTCACCATAGCTTGGCCCTACTCTATTTTTTTGAGTCCGAGCGTGTTTGTGATATTCACCCATTTTTTATTATTGATATTTTGATTTGATTGGCATGTTGCATGCCATAAGAGGTAAAGAAGCCCTTTTTGAGCATCTCTTGAAAGATTAATTTCAGGATTGTTGGGGGTGGGCTGTCGGTGGCGTGGGATGGGGCGAGGGTGCTTTGCGTCGCAAGGTGGTATTGGTTGGAAAATTTTCTGAAACGTTTGCATATGTGAATTTGCAACGATAGTGGGTGCTACGGGGTGCTGGTATGAGTGTATCTGTTGCTGACAGCGTTTGCAACAGAGCAGAAAACAATTGCGTTTTAACCGCCATTTTTCAATAAAAATCATTCATTTTTCAAAGGAAAAATGTGGTATTTTTGACGCAACGTCTGCTAGTGGCAAACGTTGTCAAAGTTAGATGCAAGGAAGCAGGGAGGGTAAGGTGCGACTCAGCACTCATACGTTCGCGGGTATGGCGAACGCACTCACCAGAAAAGAGCCTCCGCACGACGATCAACCGGAGTTGATGACCCGTGCAGAGCGTAGGCGCGCGGCCCGCAAGGCTCGTGCGGCCAAAACCTGGAAGAAAGTAGCGGCGGGAACGGTGGCGGTCGCCACGCTGTTCGGCGGTATGGGTGTGGCATCCACCGCACTTGCCGCCGATCGTGACAGCTACCAGGACACCATCGGAAATTCTTCTTTCGAAGCGGCCCGTAACCAGTACGGTCTGACCAAGCACATGAAGAACGGCGCCATCCTGCACGCATGGATGTGGTCGTTCAAGACCATCACGCAGCACATGCCTGAGATCGCCGCGGCGGGCTACACTTCCGTGCAGACCGAGCCTATGAGCAAGATCAAGGAAGTCGCCGCCAACGGCAAGAAGTTCACCGAGAACTGGTACTACGTGTACCAGCCGGCGAACACCTCCATCGGCAACTTCGTGGTCGGCACCGAGGCTGACCTGAAGGAAATGACCGCCACCGCCCATAAGTATGGTGTGCGTGTGATCGTGGATGTGGTCGCCAACCACTTCACCTCCGATTGGAACGCCATCGACCCCGATTGGCAGAACAAGGAGTACTTCCACAAGCGTACCGGCTGCGACGGCCCCAACGGTGAAATCAACGATTATTCCAACCGTTACAAGGTGACGCAGTGCCACCTGCTTGGCCTGTGGGATCTGAATACGCAGAACCAGGCTGTTGCCGATCGTATGCAGAAGTTCCTGAAGACCGCTGTGGCGGACGGCGTTGACGGCTTCCGCTACGATGCGGCAAAGCACGTCGAGCTGCCGACCGAAGTCTTCGACAATAAGCAGTCGAACTACTGGAACACCATTCTGAAGAACGGCTCCCAGTTCCAGTACGGCGAGGTGCTGCAGGGCGATTCCGGCCTTGACTACAAGGCATACGCCAACATGTTCCGCGACAATTCCTCCGATGGCGGCGGCAACACCGCTTCCAACTACGGCAAGACCATTCGCGCCGCTGTCGGCTCGAACAACCTTGACGTCAAGATGGTGAAGAACATCGATACCGGCGGCGCAAGCGAAGACCAGCTGGTCACCTGGGTTGAGTCCCACGATAACTACGCCAACGGCGACAAGGAATCCACCGGCCTCACCGACTATCAGATCATGATGGGCTGGGCGGTCGTTGGTTCCCGTAGGGCCGGCGCTCCGCTGTACTTCAACCGTCCGAAGGGCTCTGGCGGCACCAACCCGCAGTTCGCCGAGCAGTCCCAGCTGGGTGACGCCGGTGACGACATGTGGAAGAACAAGTCCGTCGCGGCAGTCAACCACTTCCGTAACGCCATGGATGGCAAGGGCGAGAACCTGCAGAACTGCGGCGACAAGTCCTGCCTGATGATTGAGCGCTCCACGTCTGATGGCATTCAGAACGATGGTGTGGTCATTGCCAACATGGGTGGCGACAAGAGCCTTTCCGGCATGGAAACCACACTTGACGATGGCACCTACCCGGATGAGGTCAATGGCGGCCAGCTTGTGGTCTCCAACCATAAGATCGTTTCCGGTACCGCCAAGGGCGGCGCGGTCAGCGTCTTCTACGTGAAGGGCGAATCCGATCCGAACGTGTCCGTGGAAGCGGCTTCCAAGGAATTCTCCTCCGACAATGTCAAGGTCACGTTGCGCGCGCAGGATGCCGACAATCTGAAGTACACCACCACCGAGGGCGAGAGCGGCTCCTTCACTGACGGAAAGGTCATTTCCGTTGGTAAAACTCTTTCCATCGGCGAGACCGCTACCGTCAAGGTGACCGGCACCGCCGCCAAGGATGGCAAGAAGGTTAAGAAGGGTCAGGCGCTGAGCGCTTCCGTGACCGTGAAGAAGGTGGAGGTCCCGAAGCAGAACCTTGCCGCGCAGTACAGTACCAACAAGGTGGGCATGGGCGTCAAGAAGACCATCAACTTCAACGCCGGGAAGGATGCGAGCATCGCTGACTGGGACAGCTCCATGCTGATCGCGCAGGGCGCCGCCAACGACGACCCGCGCGTGTACCGCCCGAATTCCATGTATGAGGTTCCGATCGATCTGTATGCGTTGTATGGCGCCTACGATGACGACAACCTGTACCTCATGTGGGAAATGACTAACGTGCAGGATGTCGTCGACACTGGCGACGACTACCCCCTGAGCCAAGGCCACCTGTGGCAGACCCAGAACCTGCCGTTCCACATCGCCATCGACACCAAGGATGACAGCACCTGCATCGGCAACAACGGCGGTCTGCAGACCGGCGGTTCCCTGTGGGCATCCAACATCACTTGGGGTGGCGAGCAGAAGCTCAATAACGTGGTGACCATTTCCACCAACGGTTCCAACGGGCCGTGGATTTACAAGGGCGACGAGAGCGGTCTGAACTCCAAGGCTGCGTATGGTCCGGCTGCTAACGCCGCCACCAACACCAAGAAGTCGAACATCAAGTTCGGCTATGGCAATGGCATTCTAAGCAAGGATGTCATCGGCATCGACGGTGGCTGGGGTGAAAACAACGGTCGTTTCATCGGCGATATGAAGGCCGAGAACCAGAACAAGGCCAAGTGGGTCAACTTCAACGAGAAGGGCCACAATTCCGCTCAGATGGATGATCACTACGAGATCGCCATCCCGCTGGAAGAGATCGGCACCACCGCTGACCGCATTGCCTCGAGCGGCATCGGCATCGAACTGGCAGCCACCTTCGGTCTGTCCGCCATGGATTCCCTGCCGTACGATCTGGCAATGAACGACAATGCCGACCTGCCGGACACCGGTTCTCAGGTGAACAACTCCTTCGAGAAGTCCGATGACGACATGTTCAGCGTGAAGATGGCCAACATCGGCGGCGAAGAGCCTCCGGTCGAAACCAAGTCTGTGAGGATTGATCAGTCGGATTACAGCGTGGACCTGTCCGAGGGCGTGGCCACGAAGCAGTTGACCGCCACGACCGATCCGAAG